>VTLG01012969.1_pt1 | contig 31363 bp, 12 predicted proteins | sample 4694571 | NCBI WGS metagenome assembly VTLG01 (sample SAMN12604809, study PRJNA352737) | marine metagenome | biome: ENVO:00000447; feature: ENVO:00000209|ENVO:00000569|ENVO:01000036; material: ENVO:00002151; isolation source: viral sequences binned using virsorter ...
TAACTCGGCTCGAAAAAGGAAAAGAGGGCAGGGAAAATAAGGCGAAAGGGGGTTTCGACCCCCTTTTTTAATGAAACTTAGTAAAACCCGTCTAAATAATATGAATATTCTATTAACTGATAGTGGCGCAAGCGATTACGAGGGAATATAAGGACATTTCCCTAACCTTTAATAAGAATCCAATCACGAATGACCTCATCGTGGTGAAGAATGCTACTTCTATAGCACGTTCTGTACGAAATTTAATCCTAACTATAGTTGGAGAAAGATTTTTTCAACCTGATTTAGGTTCACGCATCAATAATAGTCTTTTTGAATTACTAGATTTTGCTTCTGCTGCTGAAATTCAGTCAGAAATTGAACTTACAATTAAAAATTATGAACCACGAGTCGAAATTCAAACAATTGAAGTCGATCCTGCATATGATGACAACGGATATAACGTTCTTTTGTCATATTTTATCGTTGGAGAGGCAAATATACCTCAAACTTTACAATTTATCCTGCAACCATCGAGATAAATGCCGCTTACCAAGTTCTCTGATCTAGATTTTGATCAAATTAAGACGCAAATTAAAGATTATTTGCGTTCCAATAGTAATTTTACGGGTTTTGACTTTGAAGGGTCCAATTTTTCCGTATTAATTGACACGTTAGCATACAATACTTACATTTCTTCGTATAATGCCAATATGGTAGCGAACGAAACGTTTATTGATAGTGCAACTTTAAGAGCAAATATAGTTTCACTTGCTAGAAATATTGGATATGTACCATCTTCTAAGAAATCTGCTGTAGCAACTGTAAGCTTTTTTGTTGATACATCAGCACTTAGTACTACTCCTACAACACTAACGCTTAGAGCAGGTCTGGTAGCGGTCTCAGAGCAGTTTGGTGGGTCTAATTATACCTTCTGTATTCCTGAAGATGTTACAGCAAATGTAGTTGATGATGTTGCATATTTTAATGACATCTCAATATATGAAGGAACTTTCCTAACACAGAACTTTACAGTAAATACTTCAAATTTAGATCAACGTTTTATTGTTCCAAATGCTAATGTTGACACATCAACTCTAGTAGTAAAAGTCAAAGAATTTAGTTATGCACTTACTCCAGTGAAATATAACCTTGTAGATAGTATTATTGATATTAATAAAGATTCTAAAATCTATCTTATACAAGAAACTGATGATGAAAAGTATGAATTGCTATTTGGAGATGGTAATTTTGGTAAAAGATTAGATAATAACAATTATATTACTGCAACTTATGTTGTAACTGCTGGTTCGGATGCAAATGGCATAGAAAATTTCAAATTTTCAGGTAGATTAGTTGATAATGCAGATAGAGTTGTTACAACTGGTGTTTCTGTTATTTCTACAACAAATCCTTCTACTGGAGGAGGTGAAATTGAGTCTGTAGATTCTGTTAGGAATTATGCACCTAAAAATTACGCTGCTCAGAACCGTGCAGTAACTGCTACAGACTATGAAATCATGACGAAGAAGGTTTTTCCTGAAACTGAGTCTGCAATGGTTTTTGGAGGAGAAGAATTAAGTCCTCCTGAGTATGGAAAAGTGTTTATTGGCATAAAACCCAAAAATGGTAACTATTTGTCTAACTTTATGAAAAATAATATTGAATCAAAACTAAAAGTTTACTCTGTTGCAGGTATTGTTCCTAAAGTTATTGATTTAAAGTACTTATTTGTTGAAATTGATACAAATGCTTATTATAACCCAGATAAAGTCGCAGACACCAATGGTTTAAAAACTTCTATCATTCAAACTTTAGAAACTTATGCAGATTCTATCGAATTGAATAAATTTGGTGCAAGATTGAAGTATAGTAAACTTCTGAAAACCATTGATGACACAAATAATGCAATTACATCAAATATTACAAATGTTGTAATGCGTCGTGACCTTAGACCTGTTCTAAATGCATTTGCAGACTATGAAATTTGTTATGGTAATCAATTCCACGTAAATCCTGATGGAAATAATATTAAAACCACTGGATTCCGTATTAATGGTTATCAGGGAGAAGTTTTCCTTACTGATTCTCCTTATGATGATTTGAGAAGTGGTACTATCAATCTTGTACGCAAAATATCCCCCACTGAAGGTGGAATAATTAGAAGGGACATTGGAACCGTTGATTATATCAAAGGTGAGATAATGTTAGACCCAATTGCTATTATTAATACTTCAGCACTATCTGTAAACACTCCAATTATTGAAATTCAGGCAAATCCTGAGTCAAATGACGTTATTGGAAAACAGGATCTCTTTTTACAACTAGATATAAGTAAGAGTTCTATAAATGTTGTTCCAGACACTATTTCTAGTGGAAATGATGTATCTGGATCACAATATTCTGTATCATCAAGTTTCTCAAACGGATCCATAACTAGATAAATGTTAGAAAAAAGGGTAAAGATCCAATCAGTAGTTGAAAGTCAATTACCAGATTTTTTACGAACAGATGGTTATAAAGCAGGTGACTTTCTGAAGACTTATTATAAGTCTACAGAATTTCAAGGTGGTCCTGTCAATATTTTAGAGAATATTGACCAATATACTAAGGTTGGTACATATAGTTCTATTGTAGGGTTTACATCGATCACTTCAGATGTTGATTCTGTAGATTTGACCATTAATGTAACATCCACTAATGGATGGCCTGATTCATATGGTCTTTTAAAGATAAATGATGAGATAATTTCATATACAGCTAAAACAGGAACTACTTTTACTGGATGTATTCGTGGATTTAGTGGTATAACCAGTTATAGAGGACTAAGTGGTCCAGATGAACTTATTTTTGAAGAGAGTAGTGCAGATGATCATGTTAAAGATGCACAAGTCGTCAATTTATCATCTTTATTCCTTAGAGAGTTTCTTAAGAAACTAAAAACACAATTTTTACCTGGATTTGAAGATAGAGAGTTACATACAGGTATTAATGTTCCTAATTTTATTAGGCAATCAAAAGATTTCTATTCTTCCAAAGGAACAGAGAATTCATTTGAAATTCTTTTCAAAGCTTTATATGGAGTAAACGCTAGAATACTTAAACCGCAAGATAATCTCTTTATTCCATCAAATGCTTCTTATAAGAGGAACAAACAATTAGTTGTAGAAGCATTTGAAGGTGATATTAGTGATTTAAAGACGCAAACAGTTTTTCAAGAAGATGAATATGGAAATACGACTGCTTTTGGTTCTGTTATTGATGTAGAAGAGATAAGAAGAACTTCTAATAAAGTTTTTCATAGAATTAACTTAGATTATGATGAAAATAAAGATTTAAACGTTTTTGGATCAATTGGTGGCGACTTTAGAATAGATCCTAACTCTAAAGTCATTGGAAAGACTTCAAGTGGGTCTACGACGCTTACAGTAGAGTCTACGATTGGATTTGGGACCACTGGAACACTAACAGTTGATTTTGATAGTTATAATTCGGGAATTATCACATATGCATCAAAATCTGTTAACCAGTTTTATGGATGTGTTGGTGTAACGAGTATTATTGAAGATAAAACCACAATTTATCAAAATGTCTCATCTTTTGGTTATTCTCCGGATGGAGATCTTGTTCGTTTTTGGGTAAAAGGTTCTTTAGGCGATTTTGTTACTGAAACGATTTCTAGCAACGTTCCTTACTTCCAAAAAGGGGATGATATCTTTTTACAGTCTTTAGGAATCTCTAAACATAGTGAAATTGCCGATTCTTTACTTTATAACACTCCTGCTAAACTTAAAGTAAAAACTATTGTCGTAAGTGGTCAAAATTACATTGTTACGACTTTTGATGAACATCCTTTACAATTAACTCAATTAGATTGTTCTAATCAAGACGTATGTTTCAGAATTGGTGATTCTATCGAATTAATTGATCAAGATGGTAAAGTTTTCGGTGGTGCTGTTATTTCGGTCGATTCTGATAATCAATTTACCTGTAATGGTTTTAGTGGAATAGATTTGACTAACAACTTTGATGTAAGAAGAAATATTCAAAAAATTTCATCTTTATCTAATCCTAGTATTGAACAATACTTGGCTGATGTTACTGCATCTTATTTTGATGGAGAGGATGGAGTATATGTTGCTACAAACTCATTACCACGTTATGCGAACGCAATATCGGTTAATGATGGTTCTGTTACCTTAAGTGGTGAATATACTGGAGAAACTATCAATTATACTGATCATGGATTTATTAGCGGTGAGGAAGTTCATTATAGACCTGACAAATATGTTGAATCTGTGGGTGGATATGGATCTGGAACAGTTGCTATCACTACTACTTCAGAATTAGGAGATTTGGTAGAAGGTGTTTATTTTGTTAAAAAAGTAGATGATAATAACTTCAAATTATCACAATCAAGAGGAGATATCTTTCAGGATAAGTATGTTTCAATTGCTGGTGTTGCTAGTGCTCAAATAATTAAACCAATTCTCAGTTATGAGAATACTCTTGATGCTACTAAGCAACTTTCCTATTTTCCACCATTTCCAACAGGTGCATCAGAAGTTCATCCTGTCGAACCAGGAATGGTTGGAATGTTTGTTAATGGTGTTAATATTCAGAGTTATAAATCAGGTGATTATGTTTATTGGGGAGAAATTCAAAAAATATCTGTTGTTGATAGTGGAACCGATTATGATGTAGTAAATCCACCTAGAGTTATTGTTACAGACGCTATTGGAAGTGGTGCAACTGCTACCGCTACTGTAAGTGGTGTTTTGGAGAAAATAGATGTTGTAGATCCAGGAAGTGATTTTATAACTGATCCAATTGTGAATATTACAGGTGGTAATGGGAAAGGTGCCTCTGCTAAAGCAAATTTAAAATATAAAAAGATATCTAATGTTGTAAACACTAGTGCTGGTGGTAAATTTATAAGCACTTCTTATAACGTTATTGGATTTACCTCATATCATAAATTTAGAGATGGGGATGCGGTAGTTTATGATACTAATGAAAATACTCCTCTTGGAATTGGGTCTACGAGTGGTTCTCAAATTGTAGATGCAAATTTAGCAAATAAATCAACTTATTTTGTTGGGGTTGTTGGACTAACATCTATCACTCTGCACAATAAGGCTCAAGATGCTCTTGCTGGAATTAATACAATTAATATTACTGGATTTGGAACAGGTAATCAATATTTTACTACTGTAAATTCTAAAGCATTTCTAGCATCAGTTTCAGTTGTAACTGCTGGAAAAGGATATAGAAATAATCAAGTAAGAGTGGTTCCTAATGGAATCAGTACTGCTGCTGATACTATCAATTATACTGATCATGGTTTTGATGATGGTGATCTAGTAAATTATAGATTTAGCGGGACTTCTATTTCTGGACTAACCACAGATCAAAATTATTATATTCTTAAAGAGAATGATAATTCTTTCCAACTTGCTGCTGCAGGGATTGGAACTACTATTTCCAATACAAATTATTTGAATCGTCTTGCTGTTGATTTAAAATCTGAAGGAGCAGGAACTCATGATTTCAATTATCCCTCTATTTCAGTAACTGTTTCTGGAGTCGTTGGAATAGCTACTACAAATGTTAATATATTTGAACCAGTTGTTCAACCTTACTTTAGAGGTAGTATTGAGAAAATCAATTTAGTTGAACGTGGAGTGGGATATGGTTCTTCTAATATAATCAATTTTGAAAGACAATCTCTTATTACTTTTGAAAATGGAGAAGATGCTCAAACAAAAACAATAATTTCAAATGGAGTAATAAAAGAAGTTTTAGTAGTGAATGGAGGAACAGGTTATGAAGCACCTCCTACTTTGAAGATTAGTGGATCTGGAACCAAAGCATCTCTTACTCCAGTAATTACTAATGGATCTTTAACCGCAGTTAAAATAAATGATGGTGGAGTTGGTTATACGACTGCTACTACTTTTGTTGAAGTTATTCCTTCAGGCAAAGGTGCTAGTGTTCGTACTAATATAAGATCATGGGAAATTAATAGGTTTGAAAAAGAGAAATCTAAGATTGGTCAAGATGATGGTGTTTTAGCTAAGTCTTTGAACCAAGAATCTGCTGGTACTTTTGCTTCACTAAATGCTCCTCGTTCATTACGTAGAAAAACATATTCTAAGAATAATGATGGATCAAAGAGATATGGAACCTTTGATTTAGTTACAATTAATGGAATCGAGCAACCATCTTCTTTCCACTCTCCTATTATTGGATGGGCATTTGATGGACACCCCATTTATGGTCCATATGGTTATGATACCCCTTCAGGAGGTCCTGTAAGGGCAATGAAACCAGGATATGAAGTATCCACCTCGGATCAACGTCCTGATACTTATAATGCCGGATTCTTTGTTGAAGATTATATTTTTACTGGTGATGGAGATTTGGATGAAAGGAATGGAAGGTTCTGCAAAACACCAGATTATCCTAATGGAATCTATGCTTATTTTGCTACTATAAATGCAGAATTTGTTGAAAGTGCTGGACCTTTTAAAAATTATAAAATTCCAGTATTTCCTTATGTTTTGGGAAGATATTATAAGTCACAACCTGCTACCTTTAATTTTGTTAGGCAAAATAATCAAGTTCAATTTGATTTTGTAGATAGCGATTTACTTAGAAATACTAAACCCATAAAGATCAATTCTGCTTATGGTTCAAATGATTATTTGGATTCAACTCTTACTGATCCAAATCAAAGAGGTAAAATCACAGAAACGCAGAAGGGAGGCATTTATGCGTTTGAAGTAGTTTCTGCAGGTACGAGTTATAAGAGTGGTGAATATATTGATCTTGATGCACCTTCACCTACCTTTGGACAAAGAACAATTGCTAGAGTGGGTGAAATTAAAGGTAAGAAGATTGTTTCCTTTGCTTCATCTTCTATTAGTTCTGAAAATGTAGAATTCTTGGTAAATGGTGGACTTGCAATTGGATATTGCACTACACCTCATAATTTCAATAATAAGATCTTTGCTGAGATTAGTGGATTATCAACTAATGCTTATCAAGGTGTTGAGGGTAGTGTTAAGATTAATAATTCAATAAGAGACCAAAAGACTTGGTATTTAGAAACGGAATTATCAGATCCTTCAGTAACGGGTTTAACTACAAACATTGCATTTATCGGACCTTATGATCCTTTATATGTTAGGGAAAATACTATTATTGGTATAGGATCTACAGATCAAAGTAATCTTGAACAATTATTGGTGTTGAATGTTGATCCACTCAATAATAGGATGAGAGTTCAACGTCAATATAATGGAACTACTGGAACGGGATATTCTTCTAGAACTCTTGCTTTACAATTACCATCTTATGTCAATTTCCCTGTCGGATTGAATACTTATACTACTACTCCACCTACTTTTGAAAGATATTTCAATGCACCTGAAGTTGTTGGATTAGGAACTACTGCAAGTGTTGGTATTGGAACTACTATTACTTACCAAAGATTTAATAATATTGCTCCTCCTAGTAAATTAGAGAATAATAATTATGAAGTTGGAGTTGGAATAACTTCACGTCTTATTCCAATCAAAACAATTTGGATTCCAAATCATAGTTTTGAAACTGGAGATAAACTTGTTTATTCTAATGGTGGTGGAACTTCTATTCAAGTTTCTAATGGATCAACATTTACTTTATCCGACGGATCCACTGTTTATGCCATTAAAGAGTCTGACAATTTACTTGGTATTTCTACAACTAAAGTTGGGGTAGGTTCCACTGGTAGTTTTGTTGGTTTAGGATCTACGGCAGTCCAACTTTCCTTTACTTCTGCAGGAGTAGGTGTAACTCATAGCTTCAAATTAAGTAGTAGTCCTCTTACAGGTAATATAAAAATTCATGAGGGAACATTATCTACTGAAGAACCTCATGGATTAGATTTTACTGATAGAATTGCTATTACTGCAACTCCAGGATTTACTACTGATATTTTTGTTCAATATAATGATTTCAATAGAAGAATGGTCTTCAATAGAAGAAAGTTCACTTCTTCTGATGTAAATACCACAACTAATACAATTACCTTATCTAACCACAATCTTGCAACGGCACAAAAGGTTGTTTTCACTACTACTGCAACTGCACCAACAGGTTTAGATAATAATGGAATGTATTATGTTATTCGTATCGATGAAAATAACTTTAAGTTAGCATCTAATCTAAGGGATTCAAATGGTCGTTTTCCGATTCCTGTAAGAATTAGTGCTGGTGGAAGTGGAGAGCATTTTGTTTCTAAGATAAATCCACCAATCAATGCTGTATTAGGAACTAAAATTGGATTTGCTCTTACTGATAGTTCTTTAAGTTATACAAAAGGAGGACCAAAATTCCCTGCTTTTGATTTAAAATTCTATAGAGATATAAACCTTAATGATGAATTTGTTACTTCTGGTAAATCAATTACTTTTGAAGTAACTGGAGTTGGAACAGTAGGAGTTACAACTACAGCTGTCAAACACTTATCTATAACTGATTTCACTCCACATACACTTTATTACAAGTTTGGTCCAATCAATGTTGATGAATGCCCTGTAGATAAGGCAGGAATTGTTATTGATAAAGATCAGTATAGGTATAATAAAATAACTGTAGAGAAAAGTACATATAGTGCTACAACTTATGCAACTGGTATAGGAAGTACTACTTTTACATATCTTCTCAATGGAGAACCTGAAAAAGTTTCTTATGCTGCAACAGATGGTAATTTCTCTTATGTAACAGATTCCATTAAAGCGACAGGACCAATACACAGTATTGATGTAATTGATAGAGGAAATGGATATGAAGCATTACCTGGTATTACTTCTATTAAAACTGAGAAAGGATCTGGTGCAATTCTAAGACCTATCGGTGATATGGGTTGTATTGAAAAGGTAAAATTACAAGATGTTGGATATAACTATCCATCAGACCCTACATTGAAGGTTTTTGCAAATGTTCCTGAAATTCTAATATTAGAAGAACTTTGTTCCTTTGGAGAAATTGGTATTACTTCTGGAGGAAGACATTATCTAGTTCCACCTAATTTTGTAGTGAAAGATGGTGATACTGGAAATATTATTGATGATGTTATTCTTAAAGCACATTTGGAGAATGGTTCCATTGAGAAAATGGAAGTACTTCAAAACACGAAGTCTTTATCAGATGTTCAACCTGTAATTATTCCTATTAACAACTCAAATGGAGTTGGAATTACTACAGTTGGTTTCAATACAATTACGAATGAAGTGGATGTTATATTTGATGTTGGATTCTCAACTGCGGGAAGTTTTCCATTCAATGTTGGGGATAAGGTATATGTAGAAAATATTGGAATTGCTTCTACTGGATCTGGATATAATTCTGATGATTATGATTACAAATTCTTTGAAATTACTGCTACTGAGGAAAATATTGGTGGAATTGGATCAGTTACTTATAAGTTAGATTCTAGTGTTACGAATCCTGGTTTATATGTTACAACCAGATCTTATGGAAGAATGATTCCTCCACAAGATCAGCCCATTTTTGATTCAGAACTTATAACAAATAACTTCGCTGTTGGAGAAACGGTCATTAGTACTCCAAGTCCTACTAATCAGGGTGGTGGTATTAAGGGTACGGTTTCGACTTGGGATCCTACTTCCAAAGTTATTAAGATTAATAGTAAAAATGAATTTGAAAAAGATACTATTATAAATGGCAAATCTACTTTATCGAAAGCAAAAATATCTCAAAAATATGATGTAGATGCTTATTTTGATATTACGGGTGCTCCTATTGTAGTAGAAGGATGGAGTGGAAATAGTGGAATGTTGGATGATTCTACTCAACGTCTTATTGATAGTGATTATTATCAATATTTCTCTTATTCTATTCAATCCCAAATTGCTTATGAAACATGGAATGAAGTTGTCAATTCTCTAAATCATACTTCTGGATTCAAGAAATTCTCTGATCTTTTAGTTGATTCTCAAGCTAGTAGAAATTTGAGTCCAGGTATTAGTACTACTAGTGGAGTAGATGTGAATATAAATCTATATTCATTAGTATCTACATATTGTCACCATGATTTTGATTTCATAACAACGAAGAGTCTCACTATTGGTGGAAAGACTTTTGGAAAGAGTAGTGTTTTTGAAAATAGATCATTGACTGATTATGAGGAATCAATAGGAAACAGAGTTCTTAGTATAGATGATTTTAGTTTAGAATTCAATAGTGATCCAAGACCTACTAAGCATTCAATTGTTGATACATTTACTTTATCGGATACCCGTTTTAGAAGATATGTTATTTCATGTAATGACACTCAATTTACTGATGAAGTTCAAACTTCTATTATTGAACTTCTAATTGATGATGATGGTAATGGATATATTCAAGAATATTCTGATGTAGATACTGGATTAAATGCATATTTTGATTTCCAGGCAAAAGGAACTGAAGGACAATTACTCTTCTATCCCACAAAATTCAAACTCAATAATTATGACATTCATGGATTAGCTCAAAATACCACTCGAACAAACTTTAGTTCAGTTGGACTTTCTACTCAGGTTGGTATTGTTACAGTTGCAGATATTGCATACATTCAAGAGAAAGGAACGACTATTAATGCTGGTGTAACTACTGCAGTCAATATTCTTGGATTCTCGACTGCTACTTATCATTCATCTAAATTTACTATCGTTACTGATCAAGATCATCAACACGAAACAGTGAATTTAACTCTTCTTCAAGATGGCACTGATGTTATTGGTGTTGAGTATGGAAGAATGAATAATAATGATAATACTACTACAGCGGGAAGTGGTTTAGGTACTTATGGTGCTACTATTAGTAATGATGTTGTATACCTCAATTTTACTCCTACACAACCTTCTTCTACTGGTGCTGGTATTACTTTCAATATAATGCAAACAAGTTTCAATTCTGGTGTTTCTACTTTAGGAATAGGAACTACACAATTGGTAAATGGTAATTTTGTTGCTGGATTTACAACAATTACTGCAAGTGGATCACCAGGAATTACAACAATTGCTAAGTGGACTTCTTCGGAAGATGGAGCATATGTTTATGTTGAAGTTGAAGATGTTACTAATAATGATTTCCAAGTCACTGAAATAGTTGCTTCAAGTAATTCTAATGCTCAGGTAATGACTGAGTATGGTACTTTGGATACTAATGGATCAGGAATTGGTACATTTGGTATTGAGTATATCGATAACGAATCTCATTTACGATTTACTCCAATAGCAAGTGTAAAGACTCATGTGAAATCTTTATATCAAACTACTAAGAGTGTTGGTGCGGGAACCGATATAGTAACTTTATTAGATAATTCTATTCAGTGTATTGAAGGACTTTATACTGGTACTGAAACAGATGTCAAGAGAGCATTTGGATTAAAGCATGAAACAGAACAAATATTTACTAGAAACATTGATGCATCGTCTACTAGTATTGTTGATCTTGATTTAGATCTAATTGTTATTCCTAATCATTATTTTGTTTCTGGTGAGCGTCTTACTTATACACCTATAGGATCAGGAACTACATCTAATATTGGAATTGCTACAACTAGCATTTCTGGTATAAGCACAGATAAACTTCCAAGTCAAATTTATGCAATCAAGGTTGATGATAAGTCAATTAGAATTGCTGCTTCTGCTGAAGATGCTTTAGTTTCAGCAGCAGGTAAGTATTTGAATCTAACTTCAGTTGGTATTGGAACTTCTCATATAATTCAAGCACATAACCAAAATAGTAAGGTAGTTGTTGCACTCAATAATAATATTCAGAATCCCATTGTTTCTATGGGAATGACTTATACTCTTGCTGCTGATACCACATATGGTGGTGAGACATTTAAGTTATCTGGAATTACTTCTATATTTGGTGCTGATTTATTAAAGCTTGATGATGAGATAGTAAAAGTAAAATCAGTTGGAATAGGATCTACTAACAATATCCTTGTTCAAAGAGGATGGATGGGAACTGGATTTGCCACTCATACTGATGGAACTCTTCTAACCAAATATGATGGTGCATATAATATTGTTGGTAATACTATTAATTTCTATGATGCTCCTATTGGACCAAGACCTGCTGTAGTAGCTGGTGATCCAAACGCGCAGGATTGGACTGGAATACAAACACATTCTACTTTCCAGGGAAGAGTGTTTATGAGGAGTGGTGCTGTTGGTAATACCACAGACACTTATAGTACTAACTACATTTTTGATTCTATTTCTAAAGAGTTCAATGGTATTGGAAAAACATTTACCTTAACTGCAGATAATCAAAACGTAACTGGATTTAGTACAGCTAATGCTTTAGTTCTTATCAATGAAATTGCTCAAGGACCTTCAGGAAGTATTCAAGTAAATGATTTTGATTTAGTAGAGAATGCAGGTATTACTTCAATTGTGTGGAGTGGTTATGCAGCATCTATTACAAATGATGTAAATACAGGAACCGTTCCTGTTGGTGGGGTTCTTGTTTCTGTTGGTTCCACAACAGGATTTGGATATCAACCTTTGGTTGCTGCTGGTGCTACTGCTATTGTTTCTGGATTTGGTACTGTTTCTTCTCTTAGCATTGGTAATACTGGATCTGGATATAGAGCAGGTATCAATACACTTAATGGAGTTATAAGAGAAGTTTCATATGAAGTTGGAATTAGAACTAATAGTAATACTTACACTGCTATAGGAACTGCTTTGATTAGTGGTGGACATGTTACTGGATTTGTTTTAGATACTCCTTATGCTGCAGGAACTGCCTATACCTTTACTGATGCTCCTGAAGTAATCATACAAGATCCTTTATCTTATAGTGATATTCCATTACTTTATAATTCTGATTCTCCAGGAGTGGGAGTTGGAAGTGAAGCATCTGTAGATATTGTTATAGGACAATATTCTAACGTAATTGATTTCAATCTCAAAGGAAATGGGTATGGATATAATGTAGGAGAGATTCTTACTGTTCCTATGGGTGGAGTTGCAGGAATTCCTACAAATAATATTTCCACTACACCTGTTGTTAGTGGTGGTAACTATGCACACACATTTGTAGGTGCTGGTCTAAATTGTATTGAAGATAATACAGGATCTACTTATACTCCAATTGATGCAACATATACACCTTCTACTGGTGTTATGCAATTAACATTTGCATCTGCTCATGGATTAACAGTGTCTAATACCGTCAAGGTAGTGGGAACTGGTATAACATTTAGTTGTACCATGGATGGAAATACAAGCAATAAAAATTATCCTCGTTCAGGTGATCCTGTATCTGGAATCTTTACATCAATTGTAGGGACAAGTAGCACTACTATTAATATCAATGTTGGTGCATCTCCACTTGTAAGACATCCAGTTCATCATGCAACTTATAATGCTTCTACAGGAGTTATGGAGTTGAATATTGGATCACATAGTTTAACTGCTGGAACTTCTATTAGATTGGATGATGAGTCTCTAGTCTTTACATGTGAAAGAGATAAACATTTAACTAAGCATGGATATCCACGACCTTCTGATCCTTATTATCAAACTGCTATTAATATTGATAGTGTAAGTGCAGAAACAATCACAATTAATGTTGGAGTTGCCACAGCGGGTCAACAGTATACTCACAGGTATGTTGGTGCAGGTGTTAGTGAGTTTAGATTAAATATTGATAAAGTTCATGATGATAAATTCTCAGCATGGCATTTTGGTAATTTAGATGTTTTAGATAGTCTTGCTGAAGAATTTGATGGAGAGACTCAAGTATTTCTCTTAAAGAAAGATCGTGTTCCTGTAACAATCAAATCTTCTGATGGATCTGGTGTTGATGTAGAACAGGTATTGATGGTCTTCATTAATAATATTCTTCAAGAACCAGGAGCTGGATATAAGTTCAATGGTGGTTCTCAGCTTACATTTACTGAAGCACCTAAAAAAGGTGATACTTCCAAAATTCTTTTCTATAAAGGAACTAGTGGAGTAGATGTCCTAACAAGGGATATATTAGAAACTGTGAAGAAAGGTGATACTATTACAATTAATCATGGAGATAATTATGATTCATCTTATCAACAAAATCCAAGAGTAGTCACTGGTATTGTTACTACAGATACTGTTGTTACTACTGCATATATGGGACCAGGACTGACTACTGATACCACAATTAGTAGACCTGTTACATGGTGTCGTCAACAACAAGATGTAGTTATTGATGGAATTGGAATTGGTAAAGATAGACCTCTTTATGAACCACAAATTAATCCTACTGCGTGGATGATTAAGTCTGTGGGGATTGGATCTACCCAAATCTTTGTTGATGATTGCAGACCATTCTTTGAATCTGAAAGAGAGAACTTTACTGCTCAATACAGTAAAAAGAAAGTTACATTTGTAACTCAAGGGTCTAGAGTTGGTGCATCAGCAACCGCAGTTGTTTCTTTGGGAGGAACAATTAGTTCTATTGTTATTAGTGATGGAGGTGTTGGTTATTCAACTGATCCTGTTGTTACTATAGGCAATCCAGTTGGATTAGGAACTACCTTTAGAGCTGAAGCAAATTCTTATGGTGGACAAACTGGAGTAATTACTTCTATTCTTATTTCTTCTGCTGGATCTGGATACACCTTTACCAGTCCTCCAAATGTTCTTATATCTCCTCCTCCTATAGTTACAGAAACTGATGAGGTTGAAGATTATAATGGAGATAGTGGAATTATCGTTGGATTTGGAACCACTACTTATCTGGCAGTAGATAGAGCGATATTTGATTTCCATATTCCTTTCAATTCACCTCTAAGAGATAATGCATATGTTGGTTCCGCTCAAACAATAAGTGGTATCAGTACTGGTGATTACTTTGTTGTTCGCAACTCTAATGTTGGAATGGCATCCACTTCAGTGGAATCAAGAGATATAGCTAACCAAGTCATTGCTATTGGTACTCAATTTGCTGATAATGTCTATCAGGTCTTCCAGTATGAAGATGTTCAGTATGATGTTGTAGGTGTTGGAACAACAACTCTAAGAAGGGTTTGGGCTAGTATAACTGGATTCTCTACAATTACTTGGGGTGAACCTGATATATACTTTGATTCTACTGTTTATAGATATGATAATAGTGGACTTGGAACAGGTACTAATTATCTGGGAATAGTTACTACATCTAATTTCTTTGGTGATTATAGTTGGGGTAGAATTGATGTGACAAGAGATACTATCGATCCCAAAGCATTTACTTTCTATGGTAATGATGGAGTTGGTGGAATTAGTACCTCTGCCTTAGTCGTGAGAACCAATCCACTGCGATCTTACGGTTACAGTGACTAAATATCTTTAAACCTTTTTTCAATAATGGCATTACAAGGGATAACTACGGGAACTGCGCCCAATGATGGGACGGGTGATAGTTTATTGGCTGGTGCTATAAAAGTAAATGCCAATTTTGATGAGGTATATGGAAAACTTGGAAATGGGAGTAACTTATATGTTGGAATTGTAAGTACTCTGGTTGCTGGAACTAATATTTCTATAACTACATCTTTTGGTCAAGTTACTGTTAGTGCTGATGACCAAGAGGTTGGAATTGCTACTTATGCTGATATGGCAGGAATTGCCACTGCTGCAGGAATTGCCACTGAAGCAGTAAATTGTGGTCTTTCAACTTTTGCTACAGTGGCAGGAGTTTCGACAAGCGCAGGTATTGCAACGGAAGCAGTTAATGCAGGAATAGCAACTTATGCTGCTACTGCAGGAGTTTCCACTCAAGTTTCAGGTAATTTGGGTGTTGCTATTACAGGAACCAATTTAAATCTTAGTGGAATTACAACTCTTGCTCAATTGGGTGTAGATGATGTAAATTGTAGCGGTATTGTGACTGCTGGTATTGTTACTAGTTCATTAAGTATTGGTGCTACTTATTATGGAGATCTTTCACTTTCTGTAACAAGTAGGTGGACTCTTACTGGAGATGGCACAGATTATACCTTTACAGGTATTGGCGTGACTTCTGGTAATAATACTGATCCAAAACTTTATTTGGCAAGAAATCAAGTTTATGAGTTTGCAGTGACTAACCCTGATGACCATCCTCTCCAAGTTAGATTATCATCAGGTGGTGGTGCTTATCATGGTGGTATTTCTACATATTCAAGTGGAACAAAAACTGTGACTAGATTTGAGATTCCAATGGATGCTCCTAATAGTCTTTATTATCAATGCACCTCACATTCCGGAATGGGTAATACAATTACTGTATATCCTTCCCTTATATAATAATAAATAAGTAAAAAAACTGTACCAATGGCAGCGATCATAACCGATCAATTACGTATATTGAATGCAAGCAACTTTCGTGCTGGAATAGCTTCGACTGCAAATAATTATTATGCATGGGTTGGATTGCCCAATGCTACGGAATTGGATTCAAATTGGAATGTTACTCCACCTTCACCTAAAGATAGTTTTGATCAAGAGGATGAATATTGGGATAGTATTTTAGCACTTAAGTTAATTCCTTCTGCTGATGTAAGAAGAGTAGTTCCCAAATACTCTTGGGCATCTGGTGAAAAATATGATATGTATAGGAGCGATTATAGTAGATCTAATCTTTCTCCTGTAGCAGGTGCAACAAATTTATATTCGGCAAAATATTTTGTTCTAAACAGTGAATATAGAGTTTATATTTGTCTTTACAACGGTATTTCTCCTGATAATCCAACAGGAAAACCTTCTCTTGATGAACCTACTTTTACAGACTTAGAACCAAGAGCTGCGGGAAGTAGTGGTGATGGATATATTTGGAAGTATCTTTATACTTTAACTCCTGCTGAAGTTATTAAATTTGATTCAACTAATTTTATACCAGTACCAGAAGATTGGGAAACCAGTTCAACTGTTGCTGCTGTAAGAGATAATGCTGCAACTAGTGGCCAATTGAAAATTGTAACCATTACCGAAAGGGGTACTGGGTATGGAACTGCTACTACCTATAATGGAGTAAAGGTTCTGGGTGATGGTAGAGACGCTACTGCTAGCGTTACTGTTAATGCTGATGGTAAATTAGAAGCAGTAGATGTTTCTAAAGGAGGATCTGGTTATACTTACGGAACTCTCGATTTGGGTGGTTCTGGTATTACCAATTCTAGTGGAAGTACAGATGCTGTCACTAGTATTATTATTCCTCCTCAAGGTGGACATGGTGCAGATATCTATCGAGAACTAGGTGCAAGTAAAGTTTTGCTTTATGCAAGATTAGAGAATGATGCAACCAATCCTGATTTTATTACTGGTAATAATTTTGCTAGGATTGGGGTTGTAAAAGATCCACAAGTTTATGCTTCTGATAGTCTACTTACTTCTTCTAAAGCAAGTGGAGTAGGTGCTCTTAAGTGTACTGCTACTGATATGGCAAGTATTACTTTTGATGTGGATACTGTAGTTACTCAAACAGTTGGTGTTGGATCAACTGCTATCGGTAGAGTGGTATCTTGGGATGCTACTACAGGTGTTTTAAAATATTGGCAAGATAGAGCAGTTGCAACTTCTTCAACTGTCGGTCAAGCCCCTTTGTATGGTTATGAGTTATTGAGTTTTACCGCTGACCCAACTACCGGAGGTTCTATTGATATTACAGGAGGATCTGCCAGTGTTGCCATCAACACTACATTTACAGGTGTCTCCACAGTTCTAAATAGTAAGACATACTTTTTGGGTCAAACTTTTGAAAATGGAGTTTCTAATCCAGAGGTCAAAAAGTACAGCGGAGAAATTATTTACGTTGACAACAGACCATCTGTTACTAGATCTACCAATCAAAAAGAAGACATCAAGATTATACTAGAGTTCTAAAGAGATGCCACAGGAAATCAATCTTAACGTTGCTCCTTACTATGATGATTTTGATGCGTCTAGAAACTTTCATCGAGTTCTTTTCAAACCAGGAACTCCAGTTCAGGCACGTGAATTAACTGGTTTACAGTCTATTCTACAAAATCAAGTTGAAGAGTTTGGACAACACTTTTTCAAAGAAGGTGCGAAGGTTATCCCTGGCCAACTTTTTTATCTTGATAATTTCCCTGGTATTTGTATACAAGAGAATTTCAGAGGAATTCCGGTTTCTTTATATACTAGTGAATTAATAGGTAAAAGAATTAAGGGTGAAGACTCTGGAGTAGAAGTAAGAGTTGATTATGTATTAGCATCTAATGATTCTGATCTAAATTTAACTACTCTTTATTATACTCCAATTAAATCTGGATCTGATTTATCAACAAGTCAATTTGAGGATGGAGAGAATTTAATACTTTTAGATAGCATTACTTATGGAAACACTACAATATCTGCAGATCAAGGATTTGCAACTGCTGTTTCTATAGAATCAAATATTAGTGGTTCTGCTGCAAATATTCAAGAAGGAGTTTATTTTCTTAGAGGAAATTTTGTAAGAGTTGCTCCTCAAACGGTTCTTTTGGGTCAGTATGATCCAATGCCATCTGTTAGGGTAGGACTGTTAGTTAGAGAAGATATTATAACATCAACTATTGACCCCTCATTAGCAGATAATGCACAGGGATATAATAATTATTCTGCTCCTGGTGCAGATCGTTTACAAATAACTGCTCTTTTAGTATCCCGTGGTCTTATTAGTGAAGACGATAAGAACTTTGTAGAGTTGATGAGGATTGAGAATGGAGATATTAAGACATTAGTTAAGAATACTGATTATAATTACATCAAAGCAGAATTTGCTAGAAGGACTTATGATGAGTCTGGAGATTACTATCTTAGCCCATTTGGTGTAACACTAAAGAATACTCTTAATAATTATGAAGGCAATAGTGGTCTTTATAATGCAACTGATACAACTGCTCAAGGAAATGCTCCATCAAATGATTTGATGGAATATGTTATTTCACCAGGAAAGGCATATGTTCGTGGATTTGAGGTTGATAAGCAAGTTGATACAGTTATAGATGTTAGTAAGCCAAGAAATCTAAGAAGAGTTAGTGATCATGTAGTTCCGATTGAAATTGGTCCTGCTATTAGGATTAATAATGTTCATGGTGCTCCTGTAGTTGGTTTCAATACTACTCTTACTGCATCTTTAAGAGATGAGAGAGTAGGAGTTGGTTCTACCAATGCAGCAGGAACTGCTATTGGTGCATGTAGAATTTATGATTATAATTTAGAATCTCATATCTATGAGGATGATGCTTCTGAATATACTTTGAGATTATATGATATTGTTCCATATACACAATTACAAATTACTCAATCATTTACTACACTTAGAGCTGGTGCTTATATTGAAGGGCAATATAGTGGAGCATCTGGTTTTGTTGTAGATACTGCTTCTGGCAATACAACTTTTAGTCTACAACAAGTTAGAGGTAATTTCCATAAAGGAGAAAAGATATCAGTAGATGGAACTAAGTACAATACTACTGTTTCTATTTCAACTAACTTTGATATTAGTAGAGTAAAATCAGTTTATCAAGGAACTACTACTGGTATTTCCACATTCAATGCTGATCTAAAATTATCAACAAAGAATAAATTCAATCAACCTTTAGTTATTACAGGAAGGGGTGGTACAAATCCAGGATTAAGTACCATTACTGCTAGTGATGGGACCTTTGTTGGTATTGTAACTGCCAATGATGTAGTAAGATTTATCTCTAGTGAGACAACTAGTCCCAAGTTTCTTAAAGTACAAAGTATTGGTTTAGCAGGTACTACGCTTACTTTAGCAGGGATTTCAACTGTAACAGGTGTTAATGATGGTGCTGTTCCTCAGTATACTCAAACTGTTACTGATTTGGAAGTAGTTAGTGGAGATCTAATTAATGTTGAAGAGAATACACTTTATACAACAGTAGATAATAGGTTTATTGATGAAGTCAATTTGACAGGAGCTAATATTATCATTAGAAAGATTTATGATAATATTTCTGTTGCTCAAAGTGCTCTTACTTTACCTACTGCTGCAGCGGATGAGTTTTATCAAGCATTTGATGAAGAAAGATATAATGTTGCTTATCAGGATGGTACAATTCAAGCATTGACCTCTGACATGGTTGATGTTTCTCTAAATTCAAAAGTAGTTACTATTCAAGGACTTTCTAGAGAAACAGAGACAAATGTTAGAGTTACTAGTACTCTTCTAAAGAATGTTGTTAGAGAAAAGAGAAAGAATTTACAAAAGGTCACTTCTTTATTAGTTTCTCGTTCTATTAATAGTGCATCTGGTATTGGATCTACTTCTTTAGGAGATGGTCTAACTTATAGTAATGTTTATGGAACTAGAGTCCAAGATAAAGAGATTTCACTCAATAAACCAGATGTTCTAAAGGTTGTTGGTGTTTTTGAATCACCTGATGCTAATGATCCATCTATTCCTACAGTGACTTTCACTGGTATAAGTGGACCTGCTCAAACAACTTCCGATTTTATCGTCGGTGAGAAATTAATAGGATCTCAATCAAAAGCAGTTGCTTTATTAGTTTCTACAGTAAACAGTCAAAAGGTTGAAATTGTTTATCTAAATGAAAAACGTTTTGTACCAGGTAGAAGTGGTGCTTTAGGTGAACAAGTAACTGGTGTTGAATCTGGTATCAAGGGTAGAGTTCAAGAAATTGGATTAGCGGATAAGGAAATTACTAATGATTTTAGTGTTGATACAGGACAAAGAAAGTCATTCTATGATTATGGAAGAATAGTTCGGAAGAAAGGACAACCAGCACCTCAGAGGAAATTAAGACTTATATTCCAACATTATGTGGTTCCTTCTTCGGATACGGGAGATATATTCACATCTGAAAGTTTTGATAATTCTTTGTATGGAACATCCATCCCTTCTTTTGAAGGTTTAAGAAATACTGATATTATTGATATCAGACCTGCTGTTGGAGATTATGACACTACAAGTACTAGGTCTCCTTTTGATTTCAATTCAAGAGCCTTCAATCAATCTGGACAATATCCGTCTAACATATTAGTTTCTGATGAGAATATTATTCTTTCATATAGTTACTATTTGGGAAGAACAGATAGAGTATTTTTAGATAGTAGTGGTAAGTTCAATATTATCGAAGGTACAGCATCTGAGAATCCTGAGACTCCTGCGGATCTTGATGGTAATATGTCTGTGGCAACTATTAAGTTACCACCATATTTGTTCTCTCTTGCTTCTGCTGAAATACAAAGAGTTGAGCATAAGAGATATAGAATGAAAGATATTAGTGACCTTGATAGTAGGCTCACTAATTTAGAATATTATACTGCTCTTTCTTTACTTGAGAAAGAAACAGAATCCTTTACAGTTCAAGATGCTAAAGGATTGGATAGATTTAAGAGTGGATTCTTTGTTGATAACTTCACTACTCACTTAATCCAAGATCAGACAAATCCAGATTTTGCCGCTTCTATCGATACAGTCAATAGTCAACTGAGACCTTCTCACTTTACTACTGGTTTAGATTTAGTTGTAGCAACAACTGCTATTGCTGGAATTGGTAATTCTCTTCCTGCAACAACTGATGCTAGGTTCAATGGAAATCTAATTGACCCTAATCTTAGAAGAACTGGTGATGTAGTTACATTGAATTACGCTGAATTGACTTATATGCAAAATTTATTTGCATCTAGAGTTGAATCAGTCAATCCATTTTTAGTAACTACTTGGAAAGGAACTCTAGATTGTTATCCTTCTTCTGATATTTGGGTCGATCAAAAGATAATCAAATCTAATGAGTATAATGCAGCTGGTCCTGACTTTACTACTACTGTAGCAAAATTAGGTATTAATGAAGCAGTTGGTTTTGCTGAGATTGAATGGGGTTCTTGGCAAGATATGGTTATCGGTAGAGATCAAAGAGTCAAGGATGAAACCATTGTAACCAAATCTAGACAACAACTTAATGCCACTGATGATACAGAAACTACTACCACTAAGGTAGTTAGAACAACTACTGATGTTGAGCTGAAAGAAGCACAAAAAGAAGGAATAATTGTAAGAAGTTCTACTCCACACATCGAGAAAGAAATAGTCGGTGATAGAGTTATTACTAGAAATGCTCTTACTTTCATGCGTTCACGTAACATTGAATTACGTGGATCAAGATTGAAACCAAGAACCCAAGTATATCCAGTAATTGATAATGTCAATATTGCTGAATATCTGTGTCCAAAACTTTTAGAAATTCAAATGGTCAATGGAACATTTGAAGTTGGTGAAACAGTGGTAGGTGAGATGCCAGGAGCACCTCCTAACACTAGGACTGTATTAGATCCTGCATACGCAACTGTTAAGTTTAGAGTTGCTTCTGCAAGTCATAGAGAAGGACCATTCAATAGTCCAACGAAGCAGTATGCATATAATCCTTATGATATTGTACAACCATTGCCAGAGACATATTCAAGTGCCTCTACCATATTAAACGTTGATACTTCTTCCTTAGCATCACAGAATGAACCAAATTCATTTGGATTTGCTGCTACAGGTATGGTATTGAGGGGTCTTACTAGTAATGCTCAAGCAACAGTTCAACAAGTTAGATTAGTAACTGATGAAATAGGAACAGTGGCTGGAACAATTTATATTCCAGATCCATCAAATCCAAGTGTTCCACAGTTTACTAGTGGAATGAAGACAATTAAATTGACTTCTCTTCCAAATATTACTTTCATATCATCTCTCAATTCTACATCAGCAGAAGTATTATTCCAATCTAGTGGAGTTTTAGATCTTACTGTAGAGCAAGTTCTTTCTACTAGGGTCACTCAATCTGGTAGTAAGTCTGAGAGCATCGTAGGATCGTCTCAGGCAACTGTAAGTGAAACAAGTGAAGATACTATCCTAAGAAACGTAAGGCAGCGTCCTGCTCCATCTGGTTGCGATGCACGTTATGTTGCATACACAACTGCTATTAATAACGGATTTGGTTCTTATACAGCATATCATAATTCTACTCCGGAAAGAAATAGTCATACGTATGATACTGCATGGTTATTACAACAACCAGGAGCTCCAAGTGAATGTGGTGGACCACGTAGACAACCAAGAAGAAATATAAATCGTCGTACTTGGTCCGATCCTCGTCGTTGGCCTCAAGGAGGAAGAACTTGGAATTATGATAATGCAGGAAGACTAATTCCTACGAGAATGTTGAGGACTATTCCTACTGCATGGGTTAGACAGGGAAGAAGTGGACGTAGATATGTTAGAAATATACCTTCAGCTAGAACGAGTCCTAGAACCCAGAGAGGTAGAGGTAATAGAACCTATAATTTTGATACTAGCGGAAAGATGATTCATACCGCTAATTTGACTAGAACTCCTACCATGTATACGAGTAGAAGTTCGTCTGGTAGAGGAGATAGACGTTATACTTCTAATGTGATACCAGGAAGAGGACCTTCTAGAGGAACTCCAAGTCGTGGCGGCGGTAGAAGTGGCCGTGGCGGAGGTGGTAGAAGAAATAGTGGATGTCAGAGAGATCCATTAGCACAATCATTCTACATTAATTCTGCTGAGGGTGTATTTACTACATCAATGGATGTGTATTTCCAGTCTAAGGATGCTGATCTACCAGTAACCATGCAGCTTAGAACCATGCGTGATGGAACACCTACTACTCAAGTGATTCCATTTAGTGAAGTTAGCTTACAACCATCAGAGGTTAATATCTCTGATGATGCTTCTGAAGCAACTACATTCACATTTACATCTCCTGTTTATCTGCAAGGTAATCATGAGTATGCAGTTGTGCTTCTTGCCGATACTCCAGATTATGGAGTTTGGATTTCAAGAATGGGAGAAGAAGATATTACAGATTCTATTGCAAGTCCTGATGCTCCTAGAAATATTATTTCTCAACAACCACTTCTAGGTTCTTTATTCAAGTCACAAAATGGATCTACGTGGGATGCAAGTCAGTTTGAAGATCTTAAGTTTATAATGAAGAGAGCACAGTTTACTACTGGAACTTTTGCTAATCTTTCTCTTTATAATCCACCTTTAGAGTTAGGTAATGGTGGAATAGTAAAACTAGGAACAAATCCTGTTGAAACAATTTCTAATAAGACAACTGTTGGACTTGGTTCAACCCTCACTGCTGCTCAAGAAACTCTAATTGTCCCTGGAGTACGTATTTCTCAACAGAACAATACCACAGCAAGTGGAGTTGTTATTAATACATATGGTTCAATTGGTATTGGTGCTTCTGTTGATATTATCAATGCTGGTATTGGATATACACCATCTGCTGGATTTGGTACGTATAGTGCTAATTTGGTAACCAAGTCTGGATCTGGATCTGGTGCTGTTGCTAGCATAACAGTAAATGCGGGAAGCATTACTTCTTGCTTTGTTACTAATGGTGGTACAGGATATGCGGTTGGTGATGAAGTTGGAGTTACAACTCTTGGCAATTCTACTTTAGGTAGAAATGGAAGATTTAGTGTTGGAATTCTTTCAGCAATCAATGCTCTACAATTAGATGAGGTTCAGGGGGTATTCAATACTGGTGCTGCAACTACTCTTACCTATATTAGTCAATCAACAGGTGCTACTACTAATTTGACTGGTATACCAGTTGATTCAACTGATGTAGATACTGATTCAGATGGTTTACATTTGAAAGTTAGAAATAGAAATCATGGAATGTATTCTGGATCTAATGTAGTAAATCTTACTAATATTAATTCTGATATTATTCCTACTACTATTACTGCTGATATAGAAAAAGATTCAACAGATAACATCTCTTTAGCAAGTACTGCCAATCTTACAACGTTTGAAAATGTTGGAGTTGGAACTACTAATGCTGGTTATGTTTTAGTCAATGGAGAATTGATTTCTTACACAGGAATTAATGGAACTCAAATTACTGGTGTTACAAGAAACATTGATAATAGTGGTTCTTATACACACAATTCTGGTGATCAACTTTCTAAGTATGAGTTGAGTGGCATTTCTTTACGGAGAATCAATAAGAACTTTACTCTTGGAGATGCTTCTGTATCTGATGCTAGAGAATTGGATTCCTTTACTGTCAAGATTGATACAGGAATTTCAACAGAAGGAATAGATCGTTCTGTCAATACTAGCTTCCCCAAACTTTATTTCAATTCAACGAAGAGAAGTGGTGGTACTTCTGCTATTTCTACTAAGAATATTCAATTTGAAGTATTGACACCAAATGTACAATATCTACAATTGCCGGAAACTACGTTGAATGCTGCTGTTAGAACAGTAAGTGCTACAAGTGTGGATGGAACTGAAAGTCCATTTGTTGATGAAGGATATCAGCAAGTTACTCTCAATCAACCAAATACATTCAATACTCCAAGAATTATTTGTTCTCAAGAAAACGAGTCAACTCTTCTCAATACCTTACCAGGAAATAAATCATTCACTCTTGATTTGGAATTGAAGTCTGACAATTCATTCCTTTCGCCATTCATTGATTTAGATAGAATCAATATGATTCTTACTTCCAATCGAATTAACAATCCAGTTAGCAATTTTGCTGAAGATAATAGAGTAACTATTACTGGAGATGATCCTAATGCTGCAGTTTATGTAAGTAAGAAAGTCGAATTATCTAATCCAGCTAATTCTATAAAAGTTATGTTGAATGCAGATCGTCCATCGACTTCTGATATCAAGATTCTTTATAAGATTTTCAATGATGATGCTTCTATAGATTCTACTCCTTATAATCTGTTCCCTGGATACGCTAATATAGATGATCTTGGGCATATAATTGATGAGTCTAAGAATAATGGAACATCTAATGTGTATGTTACACCTAGTAAACCAGGTCAATTCAAAGACTATGAATGGTTTGTCGATGATCTTCCAGAGTTTAGTGCTTTTGCAATCAAGATTGTGATGACTGGTACTAATCAAGCACAACCTCCAATTATCAGAGAACTAAGAGCAATCGCAGTACGATGATAAAAGTTGAAGGACACTCTGATTTACGAAGAGATGAGAGTACTGGAGCTATTATTAATGTAAATAATAGTGCTTATAATAATTACCTCATTAGACAGAGGAATCGAGATGCTCAAGATAATGAATTAGAAACTATGAAAGAGGATTTAGATTCTCTAAAAAGTGATATTAATGAGATCAAAAATCTTCTATCCCAACTAGCGCAGAAATAATGGACGCAGCTCTTACATTCGATCCTACTTCTGGAGTAGCAGTAGCAGTTGATCAAGTTCTCAACGTTGGTGCTTCTTATACTTCAACATATACAGTTACCACTACTGGTGGTGCTGCTTATGATTTTACAGGATATACTGCTTCTTCTCAGATGGCAAAGACTGTAGGAGTAGGTGCATCTAATTTCGCAGTCAAAACTTTTAATGTTGGTTTTGGCACTAGTAGTACAGAAGGGAAAATTATTGTTTCACTTGCTGCTACTGATACTAGAGATTTGAAAGCAGGTAGATATTGGTACGATTGTCTAATTACTGCTGGTGCAGGTTCTACTGTTTATAGGATTTTTGAAGGAGATATTATGGTAAATGCTGGTATTTCTTCTGCACCAAACGTATAGAGATAAATAACTCATAAAGGTTTTTTTATAAATGGCGCAGCCTAGTTCCAGATCTGAACTAATTGATTACGCAAAAAGACAGCTGGGTGCTCCTGTCTTGGAAATCAATGTAGCTGATGAGCAGGTTGATGATCTGGTAGATGATGCCGTCCAGATGTTTCAAGAACGTCATTACGATGGTGTTCAGAAAATGTATATGCGTTACAAAATAACGCAAGCAGATATTGATAGAGGAAAAGCACCTCGTGATACTAGTGCTGGAATAGTTACTTTTACAGGAACTTCAGTAGTAACTGGTATCAGTACTCAAAGTTCTGGAAACGAATTTACTTATACTGAGAATAGTAATTATATTCAACTTCCCCAATCTATTATTGGGGTTAACAAGGTAATGAGATATGATGGTTCCCAAACCATGTCTGGGAACATGTTTAGTGTGAAGTATCAGTTATTCATGAATGACTTATATTTCTTTGATTCATTAGAACTTCTATCTTATTCAATGGTGAAAACCAAGATGGAAGATATTGATTATCTTTTGAATCCATTAAAACAATTTAGATTTAATATACGAGAGCAAAGGTTATATTTGGATGTTGATTTTGGTGAATTAGTAGTAGATGATTATCTTATCATTGATTGTTGGAGAATTCTAGATCCTACGGATTTCACTAGAGTTTATAATGATAGATTCTTGAAGTTATATTTGACTGCTCTAATGAAGAAGCAATGGGGTGCGAATATGATGAAATTCCAAGGAGTCAAACTTCCAGGTGGAGTAGAACTCAATGGAGAAAAGATTTACGAAGAAGCAAAGACTGAACTTGATTGGATTCGAGATAAGATGATGTTGGAATACGAGGCTCCACCTCTCGATATGATAGGGTAAAGTTATGGCACTTAACCCGTATTTTACTCAAGGTACTAAGAACGAACAGAATCTTGTTCAGGACCTTATAAATGAACAACTCCGTATGTATGGGGTTGAATGTCATTATATTCCTAGGAAATATATGACAACTACTAAGGTGATTCGAGAAGTAATAGAATCAACCTTTGATGATGCTTATCCTTTAGAAGCATATGTAAAGTCTGATGCTTATGAAGGACAAGGTATTCTTTTGTCTAAGTTTGGAGTAGAGCAGAAAGATGATCTAACTCTTATTATTTCTAGGGAAAGATGGGAAACTTATATCGAACCTTTAATTGAAAATGAAAGTAATATCAAGTTAGCAACTAGACCTAAGGGTGGAGATTTAATCTATTTTCCTTTAGATGATAGATTGTATGAAATTAAGTTTGTTGAGTATGCAGATCCGTTCTATCAATTGAAAGATCTTTATACTTATGAGTTGAGATGTGAAGTCTTCCGTTATGAGGATGAAACTATTGATACTGGTATCGATGCTATTGACGATAGCATGGAAGATGTTGGATACTCAGAAACTCTAAGTATGCTTGGCATAGGAACTACTGCCACTGCTACCGCCACATGGGTGATGGGTGGTTTACAGTTCATTAATTTGTTAGATCAAGGTCAAGGATTTACTGCACCTCCTGTAGTTGCAATTTCTACAGTGGGTATTGCTACCGGATTGACTGCTACTGCTGTAGCACTTACAACGTCTAGAACAGGATTTGGTACTGCAGCGTCTCTTGATTCTATTTACTTTACTAATCCTGGTTATGGATATACAATTGCACCAACCATAGGGTTTGTTGGCGGTGGAGGAGCAGGGGCTGCTGCTACAGTAGGTATTGCTACTACTGGTGGTTGTGGGGTTGTAACTGTTACTGGAGGTGGTGGAGGATATGTTTCCGCACCAACAGTTACGTTTAGTGCTCCTGTTACTGGTATCAATACTGCATTGGGATATGCAGTAGTAAGTCTTGCCGGAACGATTAGTGCAATTAGAGTAACTAATACGGGTTATGGATATACAGTTGCTCCTACTATAACTATTGCTGGACCTTCTGGAGTTGGATCTGGTGAATACGTTTATAATGAACTTGTAGTTGGTGGCACTTCTGGAGTACAAGCAAGAGTCAAAGATTGGAATACTAATACTAAGCAATTGAAAGTATCAATTGCCACTGGAACCTTTACTTATGGGGAATCTATTACAGGTCAAGATTCAGGAGCAGTTTATACTTTACAAAAGACGGATACTGATCCAGCAACTGATACTTATGCTCAAAATGCTACAATTCAGAGCGAAGCAGATGGTATTTTGGACTTTACCCAAAGGAATCCATTTGGAGAAGTCTAAATAATTATTATTAAGGGAAACTGTAATGTTTGGGTATTTCTATCATGAAATTCTGCGAAGAACAGTAATAGCGTTTGGTACGCTATTTAATGGCATCACTATTAAGCATCTTGATGATAACGGTGCGACGGTAAGTGTGATGAAAGTTCCGCTTGCCTATGGACCTATTCAAAAGTTCTTAGCAAGAATTGAGCAAACCCCAGATCTCAATAAACCAACCTCAATAACATTGCCGAGGATGTCTTTTGAGTTTACTGGTTTGCAATATGATCCTTCCAGAAAAGTAACTCAGACCCAAACCTTTTTATCAAAAAAAGCTGATGATGGTTCTACCATCAAAAAAGTGTACATGCCAGTTCCTTATAATATGCAATTTCAATTAAGCGTTATGGCTAAATTGAATGATGACTGTTTGCAGATTGTAGAGCAGATATTACCTTATTTCCAACCATCATATAATGTTAGTGTTAATCTTGTTGGTGAAATAAATGAACATAGAGATGTCCCTATTATTATGGATAACATCTCCTTTACAGATGATTATGAAGGAGATTTTTCAACAAGAAGAGCATTAATTTATACTCTTAATTTTACTGCTAAGACTTATCTATTCGGTCCTATTCCCGATCAGAGTACTGGTATTATCAAGAAGGCTACTCTTGATTATATGACTAATATGGATACTAAGACTCCACGTAGAGAACTTCGTTATTCTGTAACTCCACGTGCAATTCAAGATTATACTGGAACTGTGGCTACGTTCCTCAATGAGAATATTGATGCTACAGAAACACAACTTGAAGTGGGAGATGGTACAGCATTAGAACATTGTGATTACATCACAATTGATGATGAGGAAATGTGGGTTAAATCTATTAATGGAAATAGTATTGTTGTTCAACGTGGTAAGGATAGCACTATTGCTACTTCCCATGTCAATGGTGCTGGAATCCATAAGATGACTGGTAAAGCAGATGCTACATTACCACTTACAGGTGATAATGCAGGTATTGAAATGGGTGATGATTTTGGTTTCAATGAAACAACATCATTCTATCAAGACTTCAAGACTTATAGTAGTGCTCAGGGTGGAGATGTAGACGCATGAATTATGATACATTAGATAAAACTTTTGATGTTGTTTCTGAGGTTGTAGAACCTACCCATAAAGAAGTAGGTATTACTAAACCCGATGCTGATAAAAGTGAAGTACGTAAAGACTATGAGTATACGAGAGGAAATCTTTATAGTATAATTGAAAAAGGTCAAGAAGCAATTGATGGTATTCTTGAATTAGCACAAGAAAGTGAAATGCCACGTGCTTATGAAGTAGCTGGTCAACTTATAAAAAGTGTTTCTGATGCCACTGATAAATTATTAGATTTGCAAAAGAAACTGAAAGATGTTGAAGAAGAAGTAAAAGGTCCAACTAGTGTGACCAATAATGCTTTATTTGTTGGGTCTACTGCTGATTTGACGAAAATGCTAAAAGATGCTCAAAAGAAAGATGCCTGAGGAAAATAACCATTCCGAAAATAAAGATTTACCTTCTATTGAAGAGGTAACTGGGCAGACTGACCTTCCCTCACTTGGTGAGGTATCAGGGCAGTCTGAACTTCCTTCAATGGAGGAGTTTGTTGAAAAAGAAAGTGGTGGAGAAATAGAAGAACAGATTATTGATGATGCAGAAGGAAATGCTAAGATAGAAGTTGTTGATATAGTAAAGGCACCAGAATGGGGTGAACTAGTACGGATGGTTAATGATGTCCGTAAGGACATTCCAGAGATCCCAGAGATAAAGTATTATGATAAAGAACTTGAAGCAATTTGTGAAATAATTGATCAAGTTAAAGAAAGTATTCCTGTAGTTCCTGAAGTTAGATATTATGAAGAAGAACTTAAAGTTCTTGGAGAAACAATAGAGACTGTCAAGGAATCTATTCCCACTTTACCCAAATGGATTGAGGGAGTAAATGAGGTTCCTGATTTCAATTGGATAGGTAAGACATTCAATGTTATTGATGATAAGTTCAGGATAGTTAAAGATTCTCTTGAAACTGTTCAAGAGCAGATTTCAGTAGAACTAAGTAGTATTCATGAAAGATCAGATGTTGAACAGTTTGAAACTAGAGCAGATTTCAAAACTATTCATGATAGAGTTGGAAATGTAAAGGAAGAGATTTATGATCAACTTAAAGAACAATCTCAAATAATTTGGAATCTTCAGAAGAAACTAAAGAATAATCAAAAAGAATTTGAAATTGTAATATCTGAAAGGGTAGAAGGTCTGGTAGGTGATCATAAAGATGTTACAGAAGAAACAACACAAAGATTAGAAAATCAATTTAAAGAATTTGGAAATAAACTTGATCAGGAATTAGAGAAGTTAGAAACAAAGGTATCTAAAGTACCTAAACCCAAGTTCTACGAAGAAGAATTACAGGCAATCAAAAAAGAACTAAGGAATTTTAGTTCTTTACGTGATGTCGTAGAA
>VTLG01014692.1_pt1 | contig 31360 bp, 46 predicted proteins | sample 4694571 | NCBI WGS metagenome assembly VTLG01 (sample SAMN12604809, study PRJNA352737) | marine metagenome | biome: ENVO:00000447; feature: ENVO:00000209|ENVO:00000569|ENVO:01000036; material: ENVO:00002151; isolation source: viral sequences binned using virsorter ...
CCAACTCCATTTCGCTCCCAACCATTTGACCATCACTGAGGCCGTGAAGTGGGCGAAAGATGCAGTTCGTGCCGCTGTGGCTGAATTTAATAACGATATCAAATTTAATAACGATATCAAAATTGTTGATATCTCCATTATGGGTTGAGCCTTTAACCTCAAAACAATCAACACAAGGAGCCACAGACATGGCAAACGAAACCACAGCCGCGAAGTTTGAAGTCGGACATACCTATATGACACGTTCCATCGGGGACTACAACTGCAAAGTGGCGGTAACGATCGCCAAGCGAACGGCCAGATTCGTCACTACTACTGAAGACAAGAGGCTCGGCGTTCGGGTCTGGAACGGAGTTGAGCAAGTCATGCCTTGGGGCAGTTATGAAATGGCCCCCAGCGTCGGAGCAGATCAACAGGTTGAGAAGTCGGAAACCGTCGAGACTTATCCAGACTTATAAGAACTAAACCAACCAACTCCGCAGGGGGGGCACCTGAACCCCCTGCCCTACAAGGAGCCACAGACATGGCAAACGAAAAACAAGCAATCCAAGACGCGATCGACGCAGGCGAAGTATATATCGACGATGACGGTCAAGACGCAACCGAAGTTCCCGCCGGGATTAAGCTGAACAAAACTCTTATCGGATCGAAAGTAACGCCGCACGAAGTGTATCTTTACGACGACGCGAGCAAGGAAGAAGTCAACAAGCAAATTGATGCCAGAATACGCAGGACTGGCAAATCACGATACGACGGAAACATAAAACGATTCTACAGGGTCTACGAAGTGATTGACGACGAAGGAAATCCTACATGGCACAAGCACGGCATGAAAACGAAGCACGTTCGGAACTTGGTCACGGTTGACCTCTCCACCGGCAAAACAACCACGAAGCACTGCAGCACCTTTTATAAAACAGTTTGTTAAGGATGATCCATAAAACAAAAACAAGCCAGCGCAAGGAATCGCAAAGATGAAAAAAATTACTAATTATATTTTGACTACCACAACAACATTAGCCACCATGATTGGTGGTTGCGAGTTAGATAGCCAGCCAGATCAATTAAATCTATTACGAGTATCCGACCTGATATCAGCAATATCGGAGGTCGAAACGGGCGGAGAATTATTCAGGGATTCATCAGTAGGCGATGGTGGTTATAGCCGTGGCCGCTTCCAGATATCTTTACCCTACTTTATCGACAGCGGCATAAAGGCAACATACCAAGAGGCTTGGTCGAATCCACATATAGGCCAGCAGGTTATGTTGGCTTATTGGGCTAGGTATTCCGGAATCGAACGAAGGCTGAATGATGCTATTGATATGGAAACCGCCGAATGGATGGCGCGAACTCATAACGGCGGCCCAAGGGGCTACCGCAAACAAGCAACTGTAAAGTACTGGCGAAAAGTCAAGGAGGTAATGTTTAAAAAATAATAGATTCGGTTTTGTTTTTTTTAACCCTCAGCAATGGAGTCACGCAATGACAAATACCACACAAAGCAAACAGAGTAAATTTAAACTTGGGGAAATCACGGCAACGCCCGGAGCGTATGAGTTATTCAGCAATACAGGGACAAGCCTCCTGTATTACATAAACATGCACGCCGAAGGGGATTGGGGTTTAATGGATGAATGGGATAAACAACAGAACGACATGGCATTAACTAACGGTTCTCGCATTCTTTCTTGCTATGAAGTAGAAGGCAGTAAGTTTTGGATCATCACGGAAGCAGACAGGAGCGTTACCACTGTGCTTTTGCCTGAGGAATATTAAATACCAAGCCGCGTGGCTTGGTTGGTTTAGTGTATGAGTATTTAACATAAGGAACTTAATCATGAAACGAAAGACCGAAACAATCACCATACGGGATACCGACTTGTTGAGGCGAGTAAGGAAAATCCAGTTGCATTACAACGACGCATTCCCGGCCCATACCGTCAGGAGAGTACTAACCGAAGGATTGCGCAAAGCTGAGGAAGATGTAAACACCGCCAAGGCGGAAAAATAATTACGGATAATTATAAACGCGAATAGAAAAAAGAAAGGACAAGGTGGCCGCAATGGTAACCAACAACGATAGCGGTAACGATTTTTTTAGTGACAGTGACATGGACTCAAGGATAAAACAAGTTGTGCCAGAAGGTGCTGAGTTGGTAAGGCAATTGCACGGCTTAACAACAAAAGACAGTATTCCGTTGGAAGTTAGTGACGCTATAACAACTATTCAGTGGTGGAGGTTTGAAGATCAAACTTTCCTTATTGAGAAAGTTGCCGAGGATTATTACATGGTACATAACCCGGTATGCGGCGAAGTTCGGTCTGATGTCGAAAACAAATACAGGGAAGAATTTAAGGACATGCACCGCGTGCAGACTAACGAAAGCGGCAGTTCGGATATGGTAATTTCGCTTGCCAAAAACAACCGAATGGGCGAAAATGAAGGGGGCGAAGTATGACGACCTCGGATTGCAATGAGCAGGAAATAGTTAGGAACAATGTGCAGCAGGACTTCGATTCTGTTGAGGTTTCCTATTTACAAGACGACAAGACTTTTGATCCAGACGACATTGAAACTGCGACGATGCTTAAATACATCAGGCTTCGCAATAGGTACAGTGAGGAACTGTCAACAGTTAAGCGCCAAATGTCCAGCATGATGTCAAGTTTGGAATCTAAAATATCGAATTTGGATTACCTGTATAGGGATATAACTATTGGTTACACAAAAAAGGCGTTACAAAACAGAAAGGAGCGAAGTATTAAAACGCCATTCGGCACAGTTGGTTTTCGTAAACAGCAGCAGCGGTTGCAGTTGTTGAATGAGCAGCGGGTAATTGAATTGTCAGAGAATGGCGCGTTGCCGGAGGATTGTCGTAAGGTTAGCGTGACGGTTAATAAGCGAGCGTTACAAAAACACTACGAAGCCACCGGCGAAATCCCTTTTGGCTGCGAAATTGTTCCAGAGCATGACAAGTTTTATGTAAAATAATAAGGAAGTTTAAAAATGAAAATGTCCTCAGCTTTTCCAAGTAAGTACCTACGAGCCGCAGATATTCCCGATGGTATGTTTGTTTCCGTTAAGGTCAAAAATTGCCAGCTTGAAAACGTGGCTGGCAATGATGATCCGAACGAGACAAAGCCAGTGTTGTATTTTGAAGGCAAATCCAAGGGGCTTGTTTTGAACAAAACAAACTCAACCGCGATAGCCCACAAATACGGGGACGAAAGCGACGATTGGTTTGGTCGCACGATACAACTCTACACAACGGAAACTTTGTTTCAAGGGCAAATGAAACCTTGCATCAGAGTTAAAGTCCCATTGGTTCAGGAATCAAATTCTGAAAAAACGGACAATCCTGAAGTAGCCACAAAAAAACCAGAACCAGTCGCGGCTAATACTAACGATATTAATCCAAGCGAAATACCATTTTGATAGTTGGTAGTGTTGCCCGGTAAATGTTTCATGTTTGTAACATTGAGCATTTCCGGTAATCGGGATGTTACGGCATAGCGGGTTTTTTTAATTTTAACCAACCTAGATACCCAACAACTATGCCGTAACTCCCGACAACACTTTAATATTAACAAGGAATTAATAATGGAATTTTTTTCACCAGAGCATATAAGCAAACTCTACCACACCAAAGACCCTCACACATCCCAAAAAGCCGTCAGTGATTTTGATTCTAGTGGTGGCCGAGATAAACACCTCCGCATTGCTTGGCGGATGGTTCATAAATACCCGGGCTGCACGGCGTTTGAGTTGTGCAATAAACCGGATTGCGTTTTGGACGAAATGCAATTGCGTAGGCGATTATCTGACTTGAGTTTGAAAGGTATTATCCACCAAGGTGAATCTAGGAAGTGCAGCATTAAGAAAACCTTAATGTGTACATGGCACACAGAACTCCCATTATTGCCGCAAGTATCAAAACCAAAAACGAGCCAAAGCAATAATAATGCTAAGTACGAGGAACTAGCCATGATCATTAAAATGCAAAAACACGTTACAAGCAAACATTCATTTGAGAGTTTTATTAACTGGATCGTACCAGTCCTGAGGAAATCAGATAACAAATTCAACGCGGATTTGTTCCGCAAAAATTGCGGCATCGAAACGCAGGACACGTTTTTTTAATCAATTACCATGCATCGCTTTTTTAAGCGCGACAAAATTACAACAAGGAAAAACAGAATGTCCAAAAAGACTTGGGTCAAATGGGTGATGGGTTTGACGGAAAAAAAACAAGTTCTGCAACTCGCCATTATATTAAAAATAAGCCGATACGAAGCCGCAGGCCGTTGTATGAGTTTATGGGAATGGGCAGAAGATCAAACCGAAGATGGTAACGTCAGTGGCGTTACATATAACACGATTGACGAATTGCAGGGGTTGAGCGGTTTCGCTCAAGCGATGGAAGATGTGGGATGGTTGGAACAAAAGGAAGGCGGAATACATTTAATCCAGTTTGAGGTACACAACGGACAACTAGCGAAATCAAGGGCGGTTACTGCCAGAAGGGTTAGCAAGCACCGTAACGCATTGGAAGTAACAAACTCGTTACCAGACAAGACAAGACAATACAAGACTAAGGACAAAAAGAATAAACCTAAAACCAGTGAGGTTTGTGCGCGTGTTTTGAAGGATTCATCCCTTTTGAAGCACAACGCCCAATTCCGTGAGGCGTGGGCTTCATGGCTTAACCACCGCAAGGAAATTAAAAAACCTATAACGCCAACATCAGCGGAACGCCAGTTGGCTAGATGTGAAAAAATCGGCGCCGACCGGGCCATAACAATGATCGAGTACACCATTGAAAAAGGTTGGCAGGGTTTGCGTGAACCGGATAATCATGGCGCAAACAAAAGCCAGTTGTCTATTGAGGAATTAGCAAAAGCAAGTGCCTTGGGTGATGGGACATTGTTATGACTGATGAACAATGGAACGAAGTGTTGCAGATATTATACGGTTGCTACGAAAAGATGGATCGCAATCCAGTCAAGGCGCAGGCGTGGCGTTTGGTTTTTGATCGCTACGGCCATCGGCTAGTTAAGCAGGCCATTATTGAGCATTACACGAAAAGTGGGGAGAAGTTTTACCCGGTGCCTTCTGAGATAAAAAAACGGCTGGTTGTTATACAGCGTAGGAATGATTACAAGGCGATGCTAGAGAAGGCACGCAACAACACGCCGGTTGGTTTGCCGCCGCCAGTAAAGTCTTTGGTTGATATTGCGGCCAAACCTAAACGAAATGCATTATGCGCGCCGGAATGCCTAAAAATACAAAAACCAACTAGGGAACAATTGGCGGAGGCTCGCCGGGTCAAGACTGCATTGATAAGGGAACTAAAAGGGGAACTAAAAGGCGAAGGTGATGTTTATGAATAAAAACAAATTGAAATCCACAGGCGAGACCAGCGATGAAGATTTTGCCAAAATGTTTCAATTGCTGGCCGATATGTCTAAGCAAGACCGTCGTGATGTTTGCGTAATGATGGAAGGTATCAGGGACATTCAAGATACGGAGGACGATTTGCCGTTGTCTGTAAAGGCTCCACCCTCCGTTTGGTGCGGCGTTTATTTACTGGCAACTGTCGGCGCTGCTTATTACAATCGCATTGTTGGTATTGTTGACCACGAGAAAAAAGAGTTTGGAAAAGAAAAAAATAACGATTATGGTGATGAGTGAAGTGATATATGCCTATTAACAGCAAAGAAAAAGGGAAGCGAGGCGAGAGGGATGCAGTGAAGTTTTTACGAGGTTCGGGTTTTCGTAATGCGCGGCGATCCCAGCAATACAGCGGCAACGATGGAACGGCGGATATTATCGTTCCGGAGTTGGCATATATACATATAGAGGTGAAATTTCGTTTTGATATTGGCGTAGGTACTTGCGTTCTGGATAGGGCTTGCAGTCAATCAAGCCGCGATGCAGATGGCAGGTCGGTGCCTGTTGTGCTGTGGCGTAAGTCGGGCGACCGTCAATGGAAACTCACATACATGGATGATCGCACATTGCAATGGGTCACTGTATGCAAGAGGCGCCCAATCACAACCACATTGATACATTTAAACGGAAAGAAAAAACGAGAGTCTCCGCCCAATAATGATGTGTTGAAAAATTACCATTATGAATATAGAAAGGATGGCCGCTGATGTTAGTTTTCCCGTCGTTCCGCTTAGCATCAAAAACAGATTTCACGCCGGATCAATATAGTAAGTTCGGCTTTAATCATATTCAATTTGTTGGTGAGTGGGATGTAATAAACCAACACCTTAAAGGCGACGAACGCAATTACGTTGCAAAGCGTTGGCGCAAGTCACTCAAATATCTTTCGCCTGACTACGGATCGGTGACAAATAACACCGATGGGTCACCTACCGATTGGGTTAATTATTACATTAAAAACAATAACCGTGCTCCAATATTAATTGATGTGGAAATGGAAGATCATGAGTTGTACGAGCGTATTGCTAAAAACCAAAACAGGTTTTTGCCGGGCATAAATTGGTCTTTCTGGGGTTACGCACCAGACCCATTCACCACCAACCGCATTTGGTTTAAACAAATGTACGACCAATGGAATTACTTAAGTCGGTCGCAAGTAACGAGGACGCTAAAAGAACAAAAGCCGGTTGCTGATCGCATGGGCTTTTCTACAGTTGTCGCCTACGCACTTGCAGGCCGAGTCAATAGGGAGTTTGATCTTAATAAGTTTGAGCAGAGTTATTATTACTGGCTCAATGATTCCGCTGAGCTTGTCAGGTCAATTTACCACCGGCCAGTTTACGTTTGTATATCCCCGCAACCGCACCCCGGTGCAGAACGTACTTATTATAGAAAAAATGGCTTGCTTATTGGCGGCGATTATTTTAATGAGGATGTTTGGTGTGCGCAACTGAGGGTGGTACAATCGTTATACAAAGCAGGCGTGATACAAGGTTGTATTTGTTGGCAAATGTACGCCACGGATTTCGGCATATCGGATGATTGGCTACAATCGCTGATTGATTTGGCCAACGATAATCCGATAGAGTTAGGCTTCAGCCATTGATTTGAATCCACGCGAACCATGAGCGATGCCAGTAAAAGCTAGGAAAAATTGGCGACGCATTGCCGAAAACTATAAAAGCAAAACCAAAACGCTTGAAGCTGAAAACGAGGCACTGAAAAAAATAATCATTAAAGTCCACCCGGTTATCGCCATAGACCATTGCGGTTTTACGCCAATGGAAATAAGGGAATTGATGAGGTGGAATAACCCCAAGCCTTGAAGTTGCAGCCGGATTCCAGATTGAGGATAATTATGCTCTCTCGCTCACCGTCGCACAATCTTAGGTCGTAAACCCACGCAATCTCCCAAAAACCGCGACGGTGAGCTTTAACCTTTTCCGCACCGCTGAGGACATTCCGTTTTCAGCGGTGTTTTTTTATTGACATAAGTGCATCTTTTCGGCTATCCTGTGCATAATGAACCCTTGTGGCCCCGCAGCGCCCCTTGTCTGGATCGAATACAACATGCTTGAAAAACCACGGAGGAGGCGTTTACGGGCCTTTGGGATGGGTTGAATCGCATTCCACCAATCCGGGCATAAAACGCCTTAGATGCTAACGAGGGCTATTATGAGCGACATATGGCACGTTATTACCAAATGGATTGACCACAATCGCTACACCGCTGTTGGTTTAATCGCGGCATTTTCGGTTTTCGCTTGGGTAGTAGGCTGCGAAAGTACGACTGCCGGGCTTTCGGGTCAATTGGTGAATCGCCAGCAGTTCAATGCTGAAATCGCAGACGCCAAGGCGGATATAGAGCGGGAAATGACATTGCTGCACCAGCGTGCAAGCTCTTTGGCTGAGCGGGAAATTATGGCCAAGGATGATCTTGACGAGCAAGACGAGAAAAGGCAAGAGGTTATAGACACCATATCTGGGCTGGGTACGTCATTGGCGAGCGGTGGCACGTTTACAGGTGCGCAAATAATCACAACCACCTTATCGCTGGCCGGAATAATTGGCGGGGGCAACTTCGTAGACACGCGCAGAAAAAACAAGATAATCAGTGAGTTAAAAAGTAACGGCAGCATCGTTACTTAACAGCGGGGAACTCGCATGAATAGCGTTACCTGTTTGGGTGATTTTACGACTGCCGACACGATCTACGTGCCGTTTGCCACTTATGGATCTAATAATGAATCCATAACCATTACTGGTCTTGCCGCAACCGACATTGAGATATATAAGAACGGCAGCACAACGCAGCGGAGTAGTGACGCTGGTTATACGCTACTGGATACTGATGGCACTAATTTCGACAGCATCACCGGAATACACGGTTTTAGTATTGACTTGTCCAACAATAGCCACGCTGGTTTTTATGCGAACGGTTTTCAATATTGGATTGTTGTTAGTGCCATTACGGTAAACTCCCAGACCGTTAGTTTTGTTTATTATTTCAGGATCGGCTTTACGGCTTTATTGACATTGCAAGAGGCAAAGTCACCGCAAAGCTAGTTTATCATTTGAAAGGTTTAACATGAGTCCGTTACTAGACACATCGCTTACGATTTTGGTTTTGTGTATTGCTGGACAGGTCGCCATTAACGGGTTGAACGCTTTAAGGAAGGGTTGATGAAAATAAAAGACCGGATTGTTGACTTCAAGCGAGTTAAGGCGTCTAAGTTAATACCGCATCCGCGCAACTGGCGCACCCATCCGGATAAACAGAAAAACGCGCTTAAGGGTGTTTTGGCTGAGATAGGGTATGCCGATGCAATAGTGGTGCGTGAACATGAAAACGGATTTCAAATACTAGACGGCCATTTGCGAGCAGAGACAACCCCGGAAGCTCACGTTCCGGTTTTGGTTACCGACCTGAACGACGAAGAAGCGGAAAAGTTCTTGGTTACTCATGATCCGCTTGGTGCTTTGGCCACAACGGACAATGATAATCTCAAACAACTTCTGGATGGCGTTGAGACTGAATCCGAAGCCTTAGCGGATATGCTAAGCGGTTTGCCTGATTTAGATATAAGCAACATAGACGTAGTTCCGGAAACAAAAGACACGCCACTGTTACCGGATGATCCAGTCACCAATCCCGGGGATATTTGGGCGATTGGTGACCATCGGCTTATGTGCGGCGATTGCAGGTCTAGTGCTGATGTATCTAAAATTATGGGTGGCGACAGTATTAATATTGCCATCACAAGCCCACCTTACGCGGCCCAGCGCAAATATGATGGCTCTAGCGAGTTCAAGCCTATACCGCCGGAAGATTACATTGATTGGTTTAAGTTGGTGCAAGAGAATATCGCCAACAATTTATCCGATGATGGGTCTTGGTTTGTGAATATAAAAGAACACTGCGACGATGGGCAACGGGTGCTTTATGTCAAGGATCTAACATTAACGCACGTTAGGGAGTGGGGCTGGATGTTGGTGGATGAATTGGTGTGGACTCATGGCGGCACTCCGCGCGGTATCACTAACCGTTTTAAGAACGGATGGGAGCCTGTTTTTCATTTTACTAAGCACGGCCACAAATTCCGCCCTGACAACGTAAGGAAAAAGTCTAGCAACGTACCAGACTGGGGCGGCGGACATCCAAGCGACGAAAGATTGCAAGGCCGTGATTTCCATAAAACCCACCCAAACAAAAACAAGCAACATGGAAGAAATGCAGGAAACCAAGGGCTTGGGGGTAGTGTACTGAGGGACGCGCAAGATAAAGTCGCATCTTTGGATTTTGCTTACCCGTCTAATGTGCTTTCGCTTGGAAAAAACAGGGAGGCGACTGGGCACCCTGCGGCGTACCCGGTTAGCCTGCCTGAGTTTTTCATTAAAGCTTATAGCGACAAAGGTGATATTATTTACGATCCTTTTATGGGTTCGGGTAGCACTATTATTGCGGCGGAGCAGGTCGGGCGTAAGTGTTACGGGCTGGAAATCAGCCCCGCTTATTGTGATGTTGCCGTTAATAGGTGGGAGAATTACACGGGCGAAAAAGCGAATCTGGTTAAATCGGCGGATAAAAAATAATTATTCCGCTTGTGGACTGTTGGTGCTATGATTGCAAACAACCCAGAACCAGAACCCAAACCACTGGCGAAATCCAGTAAGGGGAATGGGGAACTTGCGCATGAGTACACGCAATCACGCCATATCCGCGCGACGGCCCGCGACTTAATAAACATCATGCAGCACCACTCAGCTAGGCAAGTTCCAATTTCCGATGAAGTGGCAGGCGCTATACAAGCCGTAGTGGCTAAACTTATGGTCGATCCAAATTACAGGCTTAAGGGTTTGGGGGCCAAGTTGGCGCTAAGCGCCCTCAATTACAACTTAAAGCTGTTTGAGGCGGCAGATAAAATGTCAAGGCTCGATAATGGAGAGTCCACGGAAAACCGGGATATTCGCGTTGAGGTCGAGCATGTCAAATATGTGGATGCTCGTGATGGGTGAAAAGCGCATCAGGGTTAAAGTGCCAGAGTTGCACAGCGGGCAATTACCCGTCCTGAGAGATTCGCGCCGTTACAACGTCCTCCAATGCGGGCGCAGGTTCGGCAAAACAACACTGGGCGAGCATATCGCTTGCGACGGCGCTATATACGGCTACCCGGTGGGCTGGTTTGCGCCGACGTATAAAACATTATCTGAGCAGTGGCGTTCCATTAGTAGGACGCTTCAGCCGTTAATATCCGAAGCGAACAAAAAGGAAATGCAGATACAACTTAAGACCCGAGGCCGTTTGGATTTTTGGTCTTTGGATGATCCGGATAGTGGACGAGGCAGGAAATACAAGGTTGTTATAATCGACGAGGCGAGCATAGTGCGTTATTTACAAGTGGCGTGGGAGCATACAATTCGCCCAACATTAACCGACATGAAAGGTACGGCTTGGTTTTTAGGTACACCGAAAGGTCGCAATTATTTCCATCAGTTATTTATCAGGGGGCAGCATGAGAACTCAGGAGATTGGAAATCTTGGCGATTGGGCAGTGTTAATAATCCGTATCTTGATGAACAGGAAATAGAGACGGCTAAACTGGATTTGCCTGAGAAGGTTTTTCAGCAAGAGTATCTAGGCATTCCCGACGATGACGCAGGAAACCCGTTTGGTTATAACGCCATTAGGTCTTGCGTTGGTGAATTATCCGAAGGCACTCCGGTTGCGTTTGGTGTTGACCTAGCCAAGTCTCATGATTGGACTGTGGTTTGCGGGTTAGATGCTAACGGTTGGGTTTGCCACTTAGAGCGGTGGCAAGTCGATTGGTCGCAAACAAGAGACAGATTGGCGCGCATACTTGACGGCGTGCCTGCCTTTATAGATTCTACGGGCGTGGGCGATCCGATCGTGGAGTGGCTTGCATCAAGGAATAATCTCGTTGATGGTTATAAATTTACAAGCTCAAGCAAGCAGCAGTTAATGCTATCGTTAGCCAACACGATACAGCACGGAAGCGTAGTTTTCCCTGCGGGGTGGTTGGTTGATGAGCTTGAGTCATTCCAATATGAATATTACGCGAACGGCAGGGTAAGTTACTCCGCGCCTAGCGGGCTTCATGATGACGGCGTATGCGCTTTGGCGTTAGCTATAAGAGCGTTCCAGCATAAACGGCAACCCGTTCCGGATGTCCGTGTTTTCGCTGGCGGCAGTGACGTAGGCTCTGACGATGATAGATGGAACTGGAAATGATAAACGATAAACACCCATTACTTTTAGATAATTTAAAAACCCAATTTAATGCAGAGATGCACCATAATTCCTCCATCAGGGTTATAGAAGGCACGGGCAATTTAGGATCTAAGCGCCCGGGCTTTGATTACAACGCCGCTGTTGGACAATTTTCCAGTTGGGTTTATGCCGCTGTGATGCTTAACGCCAACGCTGTTGCGTCTGCACCGCTGCGGCTTTATGTGCGTCACAGAAAAGCAGACAGATTATTTTCTGCTAGGTCTGTGCCGAGGCAGAGGCGTTTATACCTACAAGGATTAATGGGCGCCACTTATGATATTCAGCCATCTAGAATTGTCCGAGAAAAAATCACTCAATTCGGTGAGGACTTTGAGGAAGTAACAGACAGACACCCAGTGCTTGAGTTACTTAACTCAGTTAATCCGTGGTACAACGGTTTTGACCTGTTGCAACTTATTGCCATTTATCTTGAAACAACAGGCAACGCTTACATTCACCCTGTGCTTAATGGCCCCGGCGGCGTGCCTTCTGAACTTTGGCCGATGCCTAGTCAGTGGGTTTTTGTTATTCCAGATCAACAGGAATTTATCAGAGGCTACGCCTACGGGCGAGGCGCTGAGCAAATGAGCGAGTTTGCAGTAGACGAAGTTATCCATTTCCGGCACTCCAACCCATCCGATGAAGGTATGTTTTACGGTAAGGGTAAAATAGAAGCCGCGTGGGACGTTATCGCCCTAAACCAATCCATCCACAATATGGATAATGCGATGGCTGACAACCGCGCGCGGCCTGATTACATGCTTGTTCTCAAGAGCGGCACAAACAAGGAACAGCTTGATAGGTTTGAAGCTGCGGTTGAGCGCAAATTAAAAGGCAATTCCAAGGCGGGTCGTTTTATATCTTTCGGCGGGGACGTAGAATTACACCCGCTTAATTTTTCACCCAAAGACTTGACTGGTAGGGATGAAATCGTGGAGGAAATCGCGGCGGTTGCTGGTGTTCCAGTGTCGCTACTTAAAGCAAACGATCCCAACCTTGCATCCGCCCAAACTGGCTTCGCAGCTTGGAAAAATAACACAATCCTCCCCTTGTTGCGACTGATTGAACAAAAACTTAATGAACAACTTTTGCCGTTGTACGGAATTGAAAACGACGCCGTTCTGGCTTTCGACAATCCAGTGCCGGAGGATCGGCAGTTTGATTTAACAGAAGCGAGCAGCCGGGCAGCCGCCGGTCTTTGGACGATAAACGAAGCTAGGGAAAAGAACGGCGATCCGCCTATTGATGGCGGCGACGTTGCAAGAATAAATGGCGTTCCGCTAGAGCAGATAGGGCAACCAAACCCGGCGTTGCAGCCATTCACATTGCGGCAAGAGGAAGACTCCGACAACCAGCCGACTGTATCCGAGGCCAGCCACCAAACAATGTCAGACCGCCTCAATGAAATGGCTTTGCGTATTGAAGGGCTTAATGAAAGTTTGGAAAAACTGACTAGCACCGAAAGCACCAAGGCGGAAAACCCGCTACGGTTATTGCCGCAAAAACCCAAAGTGGTAATGCAATCAGAGGTTATTTGGAAAACAGACGCAGACGATAACACAGCGAGAGAAGATCAACCAGACGCGCCGGAAAACAGATTGGCCAATGCAATATCCGACATTCTGGAAGAATACGAGGAAAGGGTTTTGGAAGCGGTAGGAAAGACCGCAACAGGCAAAGCAAGAAAAAAAATAGTTCATAAATCAATAGGCGATGCGTTGAAAGAATTGGAATCGCTGAGTTCTGATTTGCAAGAGGCAATGAAATTAGCCCTTGATGATATGCTAGGCGCGGGTATGGCTAGTGGTTTAGAAAGGATCGGCGTTACAAGCGGCTTTGATGTTACCAACCCTAATGTGGTCGCGTTCCTTGAAAATCACCGGATACAATTAAGCGGGCAAATTGCACGGGGTACATCCGGAAAAATAAGCCAAATAATTATTGATGCAATGGAAAACGGCTTAGGCATAGACGACATGCAACAAAATATCGTTGATTCGGGCGTGTTAGGCCCGAAACGCGCGCGGGTGATTGCGCGAACCGAATCCGCCAACGCTTATGTTGAAGGCGAAATGCAATCATGGCGGGATTCCGGTGTGGTCATTGGTAAGGAATGGCTGCTGGCTCCTAACGCTTGTGAGTTCTGCGAATCATTAGCCAAAGAGTTCAACAAGAAAAAAATGAACTTAGATCAATCATACGCTAGTATTAATTCAAGCATTACAGGCACTCAAGGCGGAACGATGAAGGTAAACCTTCGTGACGTTAAAGGGCCGCCGTTGCATCCGAATTGCCGATGCGATTTAATACCAATCACTGAACCTCTTGACGAGGAATAATAAAATGGCAGACATGAAAAAAAAAGACTTCACATCATCAATAAAAACAAACGGGCATAACTTCACTGCAACGATCACCACTTCCGCGCTGGACAGGGACAACGAGGTATTGTTGCCGATGGGTATGCGACGCGGAAACTTTGACAACAACCCAGTGGTGTTTTGGAATCATGATTATGATACGCCTATTGGCAAGGCGGTTAAACTAAACCAAGACAATAATTCTTGGTCAGCGACTGCAGAGCTAGTTCCAAGGCCCAAGAGCCACAGGGGCGAGTGGTTTCCAGATACGGTACATCAATGGATGAAACACGGCGCCGCCAATGGAGTCTCTGTTGGTTTTATACCTATCGAAACTCGCAGGCCGTCATCTAGGGATAAGGAAAAATTCGGGGACGATGTGGAAATGGTTCATTCCAAATGGGATCTTCTGGAGTTCTCGGTTACGCCTATCCCGTGCAACCAAGAAGCCCTTATTAATACCGTATCAAAAGGGTACATGACGAAAGACCAAGCGAAGAAAATTTACAATTATGAAGCGCCGGAACGTAAAAGGTCTGTGCTACTGTTGAGGGAATACCCACTAACACAAGAAAAACCCAAAGTCGAATCGCGGAAACCCCGCAAGAACCTCGTTGATATCATAGAACGAACAGTTGCTAAAAAGATGGGTAGGATCTATTTTAGATAATGTCAGTGCAGCGACTGTGGTAGGTCGTTGTGCGGCTTCCTTGTGCCTCAACCGGCTGACGGGTCGGTTGAGGTTTTGCTGGTGTTGAGCGGTATGGATTCTAAGTTTGTCGCCATTGGTATCGGGCTATTATTGCAATTGGGTGGTATTGTTTGGTGGGCGTCGCAATTGCAAGGCGAGGTAGCGCATAATAATTATCAGATCCAAATGATGAAGCCGCATCTAGAGGAAGCGATCAGCTTCACCAAGCTGTGGCCCGCCGGTAAATGGGGTTCAGGCGAGTTACCGTCAGATACGCGCCAAGACCTCAAAATCGCGGCACTAGAAAAGCAAGTAGATAAAATCACCACCAAGCTCTATAACGGGCAATCCACTCATTGATCGCATTGAAATAAAAAACTGGCGTTATTGGCTTGCCGATGCTAGTATGTGGGCGAATCGTCAGGCAATTCCCGCCTGAGCCGGATAGGCCATGCACTTAGCTAGTGCGGTTCTGGATCGGATAGACGGGTTTCCGCAGTCTGCGGCGTTAACGGTTTTCGTCTTATTTAGGATTATTCAAAATGGGTAAAGTTATTAATGTAAAAGATTTACAAAAACTTGTGCCTAGTTTGCGGGATATTCACGGGGATAATGACGAAGCGATTAAAAAATCCATTATGGCTCTTGTGAAGCAGGGGGAAGAAGAAGAGATCCCCGTCGTTAATCAAGACGGCGAGCCAGTTTTGGTTGAAGAGATTATTTTGGTCGGCGCACCACCTGAAGCGGAAGCGGAAGCTGAAGCTGAGGAAGAACCGGCAGAAGTAGTCGAAGAATCGCTTAGCGAAGAGACAATCGAGCGCGCGGTTTCCACTGCTATTAATAAGCAGTCTCAAAAATCGTTCCCTCAGCGCGTTGTATCATCGTCAGTCAACCTATCCGACAGAGTTCCTGCAAGGGCCAAGCGTTCTATCGTTAGATCGTTCAAAGGCAAAGACGCGGATTACAAGGCGTATGCTTTTGGTACTTGGCTTAATTATATTCACACCCGCAACGAGTCATCGTCAAAGTGGCTTGCTAAAGAAGGTCTGATCGGCCAGAAGGATATGTCCACGGTAAATAATACCGCTGGCGGCGCTGCTGTTCCGGATCAGTTCTTGGCTGACCTTATTAGGCTTGTTGAAGAATATGGTGTGATTCGCCAAAACGCTAGGGTAGTGCCTATGACTTCCGACACGATGCTTGTTCCGCGTCGCACCGGCGGTTTGACGGTTTATTATCCCGGCGAAGGCAGTGCGATTACTGAAAGCGATGTAGCTTTTGATAATGTGCAACTGACTGCTATTAAGGCGGCAACGCTTACTTCTGTTAGTCGTGAACTGATGGACGATGCGGCTATTTCAATTGGTGACTTGGTTGCCAATGAAATCGCTCAGGCTTTCGCTTACGCTGAAGATAACAACGCCGTTAATGGTGATGGCACTTCAACGTATGGCGGAGTTATTGGTTTACTTTCCAAGGTCAATGATGGCAATCATGCTGCCAGTCTCTCGACTGCTGCATCCGGTAATACCGCTTTCAGTACGTTGGACTTGGCTGACTTTCATTCATTGGTTGGCAAGTTGCCACAGTATGCGGCGACCAATGCTAAGTTTTATATTTCACGCGCCGGTTTTTCTGACTCCATGGAACGTCTTGCGCACGCTCAAGGCGGCGTGACGAGAAGTGAGACAGAAGCGGGTAGTCAGTTATCGTTCTTGGGTTATCCTGTTGTGATTACTCAGGTCGCCAACAGTACGCTGACCGCTCAAGCCAGCACGGTTATTCTTGGCTTTGGTGATTTGCGTCTTGCATCTACGTTTGGAGATCGCCAAGCTATGGAAGTGCAGACTTCAAGCGAGCGGTTTTTCGATCAAGATCAAGTGGCCATTCGTGGCGTTGAGCGTTTCGACTTTGTTGCGCATGATTTGGGCAACGCGAGTACAGCTGGCGCTTTTGTGGCTCTGAAGACTCCCGGTAGCTAGTTAGGAAAAATCAAATGATTCACGGACAAAATATAAAAGTTCGCAGGGCTTATGATCCCGAGACTAGCACATCAGGAGCTAAAACTGGTCGAAATGTAAAGATGGACGGATTTAATTATTTAACCGTCATTGCTTACACCGGCGACATGGGCGGCACAGGTCTTACAGCTATGAGCTTGGAAGAAGCTGACGCTACCTCTGACGATTTCGTAACGATAAGCGGAACGGTTGTAGGTACGGACAAGAACATAGATGGATCGACAAGTGCGCTCCCGTCCGGTTCGTCCACTAATAAGTTTTGGGTGTGGCAATTGGATCTAAGGCCAAGAAAAAAGTATATCCGTGTAGCGTTCACCATTGACGACTCAGCGACTAAAATAGCAATATTGAACGTGATGAGTCGTGGTGATGATTTGCCCGAATCTAGTTCACAAATGGGCGCGGAGCATGTGCTTCGCGTTTAACAATAAAGGAAAGTAACATGATCCCTGCACAGTCAGTTAAGTATGTATCTGTTACTCCACCCGCTGCTATCGTAGATAACGCATCGTATACAACGGCTGAGATTGATACTTACGGCTGGGACTATGCGAAGATTGTTTGCTACGTCGGCGCAACCGATATCGCCATGACGGCGTTAAAGGTTCAAGAGTCCGATTCGTCGGGGTCTGGCCACGCCGATGTAACTGGGTTGGTCTACGGGACTTCCAGTGATGTTGGTGGTTCGACCAGCACCTTACCTTCAGCGACAGACGACAATAAATTTTTCGTATTCAATATCGACCTGAAACAGCGGAAGCGTTACCTTGATTTGGTGGCGACTGCTGGTGACGGTTCGGCTGGTACGTTTATGTCGGCTCATTGCGAATTGTCGCGCGGCGAAGAAGCCCCCAACACAGCAGCAGAAGCAGGCGCAGGTAATATCTTGCGCGTGTAACTGTGGATGATTTAGCTCAATAAGCTAATTACCCGATTGGCGGAGTAAAATCCGCCAGTCGGTTTTCAAAACCAACGGAGCAACCGCATGAAACTAATCGCTTTAAGATCGTTTGGACGATGGCGTAAAGGTGAATCTTTGGATTTGCCTGATGGATTGGCTGAGTTGAGGGTGTCTCAAGGTCATTGCGAAAAAGCAGAAGCCGCTTCGCATCATAAGGCCATTTCAAAACCACGCCGCGATAAATTCATGAAATCAAGAAAAGTTAAGGATAAGGCTTTAGCTGATGTCTGATGAATTACAAATTACTTATCAGGGTGCGAGCGCGAATCTTTATGTAATCATACGAAACCCAAGTGACAAAAAGGTATGGGATGTAGCTAACACTGCTTGGGCTAGTTGGTCTGATGGAAGCATTGGCGATTACGATATTGCCATGACCGACCGAAGCGGTGACTTTTACACTGCCAATTTTCCAACTGCCATACAAATTGGAACTAGGGTAGTAGCGATATTTTACTTAAGGGCAGGGTCTGCACCTGCAACCACAGATAGCGTTCTAGACGTAGCAGACTTAACGTGGGACGGCGCCGGGGTTAGTTCCGGGTCGTCCGTTTCATTGGATAGCCGCGCACTCACATCATTAGCCAGCATCAAGCGTCATTTAGGAATTTCAGTAACAACCCACGACACGGTACTAACGGAGTTAATAAACATCGTGTCGGATAAAATCGAAAAGTACTGCAACCGACGCTTTAAGGCGTCCGATTATGTTGAACGCCTTGACGGCGATCGGGAGCAGTTTTTTTCGGTGAAGAATTATCCGATTGTTTATGTTAATCGCGTGGCTAGTGGGTCAGAGGATGCCATGACCGTAAAGTATGACGGCTCAGGCATAAGAGCCAATGCCCAAGTGTATTACGATGAGGAAGGACAGAATGGCGGGGTTAGGCTGAGAAGTTTCAGCAGTGCGGGCGCGAAAACGGAAACCAATATTTTATTTTCGTCAAAGGCCAGTACCAACGCGCTTGTGTCTCAAATTAATTCCTCCGTAACGGACTGGTCTGCAACGGAATTGGTTAACGTGCCAACTGCGGAGCTTAGGCCTCTAGGCGGGCAAGAGGCGAAAGGCAGATCCGTCAAGCTCACGTACTCTGATGAACAGCAAGACGATGATTATTACGTTGATTACTCCGCAGGAACGCTGAAGTTTAGCGACTGGGAAGACTTCGGGTGGCCTAGTGGCACATCTAGGATGCCGCGAGGCAGGCGCAATGTGGTTATTGATTACAGGGGCGGCTACGAGACTATACCGGATGATATAACGGGCGTGGTTAATGAAATGGTTTCCGAGGCTTTCGGCAAGCGCAATACTAATACCGCATTAGCTAGCGAATCCATCGGCGGTTATTCTTATTCGCTGCTTGGGCCTGACGCCGCAAACATGAACATAATTAACCGGCTTATATCTTATCGCTCAGTACAAGTTGGAGGGCTGGCGGTATGAGTACGTTCGCGTCGCCAATACACCTTTTCAGGAAGTCGGTAACGGTTCAGAGGCGTAGCGAGTCGGCTACTAATGGCTCGCCGTCGTTCTCTTGGAGTAACCATTTAACAAACGTGCAATGCGAAATACAAAAGGCTGGCGGATCTGAGGCCACGGCTTTTGGCGGTGAACGTAACCGGCGAACGTGGATGGTGTTTACGTTGCCAGCGCAAGATATTAAAGAGACTGACCGAATACAATGGACGGACGACTCAAGCGGCAGTAATGTTAGCCGCACCTTGGACGTTCAAGACGTTACGGATTTGAATATGAGGGGCAAAGTGTTGCAGCTATCCTGCGAGGAAATAGATGGCTTATAAACTGCAATGGGAAGGTAATAAGGTGATTGAGGATATCGTGGAAGACGGTGTTATCCCCGGTATACTTGAGGCGTCTATTTGGCTTCAGGGTGAATTAAAAAAGAAAATAAGCAAGCCCGGCAAGGGCAGGATTTACACCAAGCGGATATTTGGCGGGTCTGTACGGAGATATAGAGCATCTGCACCCGGAGATCCGCCAACCGTTTTTGAGGGCAATCTTCGCCGTTCGATACAGATAGACAAGAGCAAGTTAAAGGGTTTGAAACGTCCGTACGTTTTCGTAGGCACCAATTTGGATTATGGATATCAGTTGGAAGAAAATAAAAACAGACCTTGGATGCGCCCTACGTTCAGGAAATCCCAAAGCGGTATTTTCGACCGAATAATGCGCAGGGTCACGCAGGCGATAGATAAGCGTGTTAGTTCAATACGGTAATTAGAATGTCGCAAGTTAACCTTTACAACGGAATCAATGCCAAGCTGGTAGCGGCTACCGGGGGAGGCACATTTTATTCGGATGTAGGCGGTAGGATCTATCAAGACTTTGCGCCTCAAAACGCAACGCTGCCCTTGGCTATATATTCAGTGGTCAGCGACCCGCAGTTATTAAGTTTAACTGATACGCACCTATCAGCGACACTGGAGTGCCAAGTTTGGGGTAGTCTGGCCAGTGGCCCCAACGTATTGAGGGCGATTAACGATAAGCTGGTTGTTTTATTGCATAAGGTCACGTTGACGGTTAGTGGCTTTTCTAATGTGACTAGCATAGCCACGGACATCGGTACAACCGAGCCAGTGGAAGACGCCATACTTATTACGACGATTTACGACATTACTGGATCAGATTAAGGATAAACAAAATGGCAATACAAGCCGGTTATAATGCTGCAGTAGAGATGACCACGATTTTCGGGGGTCTATCCATACACTCAACAGCTTTCACTTACAACTATCGTTCCGATATAAATATGTATGAGACATTCCAAAGCCAGTTCAAAAACAAAGAGGTTGGAACTCAAGACGTAACGGGTTCTTGTAGCGGGTTGTGCAATGATTCATCCGCCGCCCACGTTGTGACCCACTCATCTTTTAAGGTTACGGATTTTCGGATAACGTACGGAAGCGGTAGGACGCTAACATTTAATGCGGTACTCTCAAACATATCTTTGAGCAAGTCCAGCCCCGGCGGGCCGCTGGAAATGTCGTTTGATTTTGAGTCCAACGGTACTGTTGCTGTAGGTTAAAAGTTTTACGGAGTTGCTGAATGAAAGAGACACTTGAGGAAATAACCGCACCGGCTATCAGTCGATTCGGCAGGGAGTGGAAATTGGTCTTGGAGGACTTTGGCGTATTGCAGCAAAGCATTGATATGCCCCAGCAGTTCAAGGTTCTTATTGGGCTTGCGGATATTATGCGTTGGTGCAACACGCCGGTTGGTATTGATAAATGCCTTACTGCCGCATCAAAACGATGCAACAATGCCATATCAAAACAGGATTTGGATTGCATGTCGGTTTCCTCAAAAATAGAACTCATTGGCGAATTAATAGATATGTTTTTGGGCGATTCAAAAACGCCAGAAGGCGAGAATGGAGAACCCCGCGACCCTTTACCGGATTAGAGCGTGATCTGGTTACGGAGTGCGCAATAATAAACAGGTTTTACCACGGCGGGATTGATCCGTGGAAGCTCACGATGGTTCAGCTTGATGCATATTTAGAATCCATCGTGGAAATAATTAAATTTGAAACTGGCGAGGTAGACGCAAGGGCGAACGCAATAAAGTTGCGGAGGAATACCGGCAAGTTGGCTGCTTACGATAAAGCATTGGAGGAATGCAAGCAGGCGTTGAGATAAAAAAATGGCGAAGTCAAAAGTCGGAAAATTAGAAGTAGAGATCGCCGCCAAACTGGACAAGCTAGACCAGTCTTTGCGAAAGGCGGAGGGTTCAGTCAAAAAGTCAGCAGAAAAAATGGAGGACATGGTAGAAAAGAATAATCCATTTGGAAAAATGGCTACTGCTGGTGCGACGGTTTTAGCTACGATGGGTGCGGTTGAGCTTGCTGCCAAAGGTATGACCGCCGTAGCCAAAGCGGCCAAGGGTGAATGGGGCGGAGTGTTAGACACAATCGAAACCATGCCCGCCGGTATTGGCCCTATGGCTGCCGCTGCCGTTGAGTTTTTGGATGTGCTATCGGACGGCTCTATTACTTTTTTACGCACAATGGACGAGGCAATAAAAAAAGCGGAACGGTTCACGAATGCAATCAGGGATAGCGTTGGAAACAGAAAAGCATTTTCAAGGCAAATGGAAATGGAATTAGAATTGGCAAGGTTAGAACCGGGAAGTTTGGCTCGCAAGGAAGCGGAGATAGAGCAGAAGTTTGAAAGACGAAGGCGGCAAGCTCCCGGCCTGAGTGCGGAGATTTCGAGGCAATTTGACGAGTTAAGAAGTATCGAAATAAACAGGGTTCGCGCCGCTCACGGCGCTGGGGCTAGTGCTGTGGCTCCCGGGTTCTCTGGCAATAAAAGAGATCAGAATAAAATGGCGGAAGTGCTTGAGAAAATAGAACAAAACACCAGAGGAACTACCGCAGTGGGGTAACTAAATGCCGCATACAGTCACATCAAATATTTACGAATCGGGGACGGTCGTTAGTGAACGCCACGGCAGGATCGCATCGCTTACCCGCGTGTTCAGGGTCAGCGGGTTAAACAGTGCCACGTTAAGGAATCAGGTCGAGTCTCCAACCACATCCCTGAGCGATAGGGAAGGCACCGACAGGGTGCTAATTACAGGCACAGAAGTTACGGATGTTCCCGTTGTTGGTGAAAGCCACCCAGATCTACCGGCGTTGGTATGTATGACCCGCAGCATAAAGCCGGTGCAGGGTATGTCGTTGGGATCTGATGGCGTAACCGCCTCAATGGATCAATGTGTTATTGAATGCCATTACGAGCGAATAGCGGTGGGCCTTAGCGACCAAGAACTAACCCTTATGGATGTCAATTGGAACTTTTCGCTAGTACATGAAACGGTTAGCCAAGACATTTACGGCCAAGATATCCAAGTCAGGGGGCCGGACACTACAGAATTAAATAGCAGCTTGGGCGCAATACAAACGCCAACAGTTACCGCGTTAAGGCCAATGCCTGTGGCGAGTTTTAGGTGCGTGCGGTTAATAGATCCGGACGGCACTAGCGATTTCAGTCACGGCACAAACATCGCGCACTACGTCAATCACAGGTTGGGGGCAATCAATAATAATAATTTTTTATTCCTTAGTCCGGGGCAATGGATGTGTACCGGGTTAACCACTCAGGTTCTTGGCCACATTGTGAAGGAAGGCGTCCGGACTAACATCGTGCAGTATGCTTGCGATTTCACCTTTGAGTATAGACCGGACACGCCGGATCACCAAGGTTGGCTTAAAACGTACATTTATGCCACCGACCCATCCCAACCGGGTAAAAGAATGACAGGCATTAACCCGGAGCAACATTCGCATACACCAGACAACCAATCATCCGCCAAAGACATAAACCACATTGCAGCCGTTGAGCTTCATTTTCAGCATGACTTCACGGCGGAATTTCCGGGCCTAGAAGGTTCGCCGCCAGCGCAGGAAAGCACATAAGATGGTTGATAGTTATTCAACTCCGCACAGATGGGTAAAAGGCGAAGCGATAACTGCGGAAAAACTTGACGCCGGTAACCGGGCCATCACTGAAATAATAAACCAAAACAGGATTTTGTTAGACAGGCTGGATGCAATAGAACGCCAACTTAGCGAACAAATGCCTGTCTCTGGGTTTATGTTTGTAAGGATAACGTCGCAAACCGTTGACACTTTTGACGATGCAGCGAATGACGTAAAGCGGTGGCGTTATGGCGTTAGCGAAGTATACAAAACAGGCAAAGAGGGTTACGACTACCAACCAACATCCGGAGATGAAGACGCCCACGTTTGGCGCGCAAAGCGTAATGGATTTGTTGGCAACGCATACAACACGATTGAGAATATGAATACTGGTCTTGGCATACAAGGCCACGGCGTAGATGTGGATGGTGCTAATTACCCCGATGGTTTCAATGTGATGCCTGCGCCTATTGGATGTATAGTCCCCGCTTGGATTATTACGGTATCTCCAGACCCAACGCAACACTTGAGGGACGACAGGGACACTACAGTGAGTTGGGAGCATAAGATACCTTTCAACGAAGCGTGGTTTTCTTACAATAACCCGGACGATGGAACGTGTTAGATTATAAAGGTTACAAAGATGGCTAAATTTACCGGCGGCATTGAGGTTCAGGGTTCGTCCGTGCTTTCCGGCGGCGTGAGCGATTTGGGATCAGGCACGATAACGAATACGCACTTAAGCGCAACCGCAGCGATAGACCGAAGCAAATTGGCGCAGGATAATAATGCCAAATTCGGAATACCGTTCCACGATTGCAGGGTCTGGAATGCACCGCATACGCTTTTGGGTTCAGCAGGATCAAGCGACGATCTTGGTATAGCCAACGGCAGCAGTGGATACGGTAATGACTGCTTGCGGTTAATTACTTCAGACATTGATGGTACGTCGGTAACCCAATATGCAAGATTTATGTTTGTCCTGCCTCATAATTATGTTGACGCCCAAACTATAGCCGTTCAGGCTTTGGCGGGCATGACCACAGCAACATCCGGTGCTACGACTTTGGAAATTGATTGTCATACGAATGTAAGTACGGGCAATGTCGGCACTGATTTAGGCCCGGCGGCTCAATCAATAAATAGCACCACCTTCGCAACGAAAACATTTACCATATCAGAGAGCGGCAGGGCTGCGGGTGATTATTTGGATTTCAGGATTAAAATAACCGGAACTGATGACGGCACTGGCGGCACCAAGTACGCTGCCATTGAAAAGCTGTACGTTACGTGCGATGTGAAAGGTTAAAAACATGGCTGCTGGCGATAATATTACACTGAACGAAAACGTGAACATAAGCGGCGATCTGCGCGTGACGGGGACTCTGAGCGCGCTACCTACTGCGTCATTGGATCAAACCCATTTAACGTCTACAACTGCCATCCCGCGAACAAAGCTGGCACAAGATAACGTGCAAGGTTTTTCTATTCCGCTGCATAGCTGGAGAACGTGGGACGCGCCAACAACATCGCTACCAAGTGCGGCGGCCAATGACGATCTGGGTTTGGTTTATGGCACGTTTGGAACTGCGCATGATCTTATACAGACGGGCGATTGCAAGAATACGACAACAACGCGACACGCTAGAGCAATGGCGACCTTGCCGTATAATTACCAAGCTGCGGAAACCGTTATGATACGCGCATATGCTGGCATGGAAACAACCGTAGCCAGTTCATCTACTACGATTGATTTTGATGTAAGGGAATGCACCGGCCATGGTGGGTACAGTTCTGATATTTGCACAACATCACCAACAAGCATCAACAGTTTAACATACGGAAATAAGGATTTTGTGATAACCGCGACAGACTTGGTGGCCGGTGATCTGCTGGATATTAAGATGACGATGATCGTTACTGATAGCGGCACAGGTACGGCAGTGATCGGAAGCGTTGGGAAATTATTTTTGCTTGTTGATTTAAGAGGATAACATGACGTTTAGAGCGTCAGCCTGTTGCGAGTGCGAATTTTGTTCTCCAGAAGCCGCACCGCCTTATATTTATGTATCGTTTTCTAATATTGAAAACGACATTGAGTGCATATGCCAGAACGCGGGGCAATCCGTGTTTGGTAACTTAGGTTCTCAATCGTTCAAGCGAATAGCCAACCTTGAATCGATGAATAAGGGGTATTTATTAAAGAGGTTCAGTGATTGGGGGCCGGGTGATTTATATTTTAAGCATATCGCCTTAACGCAGGAAAAGACTTTGAATTTATACGGGCCTGCAGACGAATGGCCGGATGAAATAGTACACGATTACAGTGGTCCTGCAATAAGTATGCGGTATGACGACTTGGGTTGTGACGATGGAGAAGCCTTCGCCGGATGTCCAATTACATTTTTAACTTTGGACGTTTGGATACGCACTCATAGGTCTACCGGCACATACGGCACGCCAGATTTTAACCACAGGGGCCAACTTCTTGATGTCCCTGAAGTGGGGCGCATATCTATTCACCCGAACCGGCAGTATGCTTACCGTGGCTCAGACTTTGCGGAATGGCGACAGGAGTTCTGGAGGATTTTAGTCAGTCTGGGCGATGATAAAGAAGACCCACACCGTCATTTTTTCCATCTATGGGATCTAGATAACCACCTCTTTGACGAAGCGATATGCTCGCGGAGCATATCCGCTATCCGTTCAGCGGAATACAGCGATGAAGGTAATGGGCCAGATAGGATTGGCCCACAAGTAACACTTTACGAAGATAGGGGCGATTTGAACCCTTACCACTGGTTGGCCATGGGTAGGAACAAGACTCCGAGGAATGCAGCTAAGGACATAGATTGGAGTGCCTTGGCCGAAAACCACCGGGTAACAGGTAGCACATCCGACGCGGGCAGGAACGACGGTCAGCCGCATGTTTTTATATATAACGAGGAAGCGACAAATAATACGCCCGGCACAACCTACAAGCTGGGTGACACTATACCTAATGGCGGTATTTGCGAGACAAGTAACAGGCTACAAGTTCCGGGCGATCATACTAATTGGCATGAGCCTGTGGCTCTGCATTTTCCATTTTCGCAATCAGGAACGGCAACCGTATTGCCCTTGTATCGGCCTGAGTCCCTCACAGTTACGATAAACGACGACGGAGAAAACTGCGCCGGTTGTTATGCTTGGCCCGGCAGTAAGTATGCACAGGTAACCGGGTGGACTGCGCCGGGTACATATACTGCAACGATAACTACGGAAAAAGTCGGCGGGAACTGTAACATATTTAGATATCAGACTCCCGATTTTGATTGGGGTACAGTAAACTTATTTACAAATTACATGTGTTCGTCTGCGGCTTCACCTTCATCGGAAACCGTTAACGGGCCATTGGTTTTGGATATGATTTTCAGCGAGACGAGCACTTATAACGGCACTTTATGGAATTGCAAGGAAGCCACCGGGCCGAGCAATATTGCCCGTAAAGTTTTTGTGCTTACTGTTGGAAGTAAAAGCTCCCGCCATGAAACATATCAGTGGAAGATAGACGGCAACTATTTTGGATCGGACGGGATGCCCGCTATAACGGCAACGTCTTGCGGTTCAGCAACTGACAAGATTATCCGACTGGGGTACACGTTCAAGCTGGAAATCAAGGAAATAGATTAATGTACCTTCAAGCTAACGGGTCTAAGCGTAAAATCGTTATTGATTCTAAATACATGAAGGCGGTTATGGAGTACGATTGCGAAAGCGGCAACGTAGTTGTTGCGGAGAGTAATTGCGATCCGGATGCAATCACCAAGCCCGAGGAAGACAAAATAGCAAAACGGAAAAACGCAAACAAAGAGACAAGCAAGGCAGCGGATAAAATAGCTCGCATGTATGATAGGTCTGTTACCGATGTGATTAAAGGCGTTGCCGGTATCGCCAAATCGGAAATGGGCATCGGCAAAGTAAGCCAAGACGAATTAGATAATAGGTGGTCGGCGTGTCATTCGTGCGAGCATAACCAATATGGTTTTTGCGCCGCCAAGAAAAAAGCCACTGGCAAAGCCTGCGGGTGCAGGATTTGTGACATGGTGCGAATAGGAAAAAACGAATGCCCGCTGCCAGAGCCTGAAAAAAAATGGGGCAAGTTCAAACCATCACGCCAATAATCGCATCAATAATTATTACGACAATAAGCGCAACGAAAACAACAAGCGGCCAAAACAATCCGGCTGCAAGTGAGTCTATACCCTCATAAAACAAATGTCCGCACTCGCGGCACACGTTCGCGTTACCACTGACGGGCGAACCGCAATTTCCGCATAAATGATTACTTGCTTTTGGTTGCATTGGTTGCACCAAAAAAACAACATAACAAATCGAATTTCCCACGCCAGTTACAATCCGCGACACGAAAAGCACCACAAAACCGTGTCAGATATGGCCGATCCGCACGGTGCAGCCATAAGTCCTTGTCCGGAATGAGCTTATGGAAGAAAGATTATCCGAAAAATCTTAATTATTTTCGCCATATTTGCTATACCTGTATCATTGTTTGTTATTTTATGTTATAGTGTCACTATGTTAATCAGGAATCGGAACTGGAAACAACCAACACAAGGAAAAATGGAAATGGCACCAATGACATCTACGGCCCAATTCAACCTGAGACAACAACTGAAAGAGGAACTGTCGCCCTTGAGCGACGCCAAGATCATTCGGAAGATTGAATCTTGGAAGCGGATTCAAAAGGCAAACTCTGGATGGCTTGGCTTTCGCCAGAAAGAATTGACGCCATGGATTCCAGAGTTTATCGAAGTTGCAGAAAATTTACTGACTACCAAATAACTGATTGATTCATTGATTCATTAAAAGCACTTAACACCACAAGGAAAAACGAAAATGGAAACTACCACAACAACAACAAACGAAGCGATACTGAAAAGCACAAAGGCTTTGAATACATACAAGAGCTTTGAGTTAAAAAGGCTGATCCACGAACAAGGGTTGGCCAGCGGCCCCGGTTTGTGGACTGCGAAAAAGAAGGAACTGATTGCGTTCTTGATGGGAGATTTAACAGCACTTGGTGGTAGTTATGGAGAGGCTAGGAAACGCCATTTGGACAAGCATACAATAATGAAAAGCGACCGTTCAAATGAAACAACCACTGAGGTTGCTGAGGTCAACAAAACGCAGCTTGCCGATATCGAAAAACTGATTGATGAAAAACTAGAACAGCGCGACGCATTACCGACATCCGTAACCGTTAACCTAGATCCTGATATTGCTAAACGAGCCGTCGACAAGGAACTAAACAAGCGCGGCGAGTTGCGGCCTGTTGTGAATGTTCAAATCAGGGATCAACCTCCAGTCGAGTTTGATGGCGTCGCACATGCTTCACTTGGCAAGGTATTGAAAAAAGTACAAGCTGGCGTCGCTGTTTTACTTGTAGGCCCGACCGGATCAGGAAAAACATTTTTGGCCAAACAAGTTGCTGAGGCATTGGGCCGCCCATTTAGCTTCAATTCAATGTCTCAGGGTGTAACCGAAAGCTCGCTACTTGGCAGGGTATTGCCGGACGAAAACGGAAGTTGGAACTATAAGCCATCACCATACGCGACAGCTTACGAAAATGGCGGCGTCCATTTGCTTGATGAAATAGACGCAGCAGACGCTAACTTAATGGTGAACATCAACGCCAGCATCACAAACGGATATCTATCCGTTCCGTTTGCCGATGATAAACTAATTAAGCGACACGCCGACACGGTAATCATTGCTGCGGCTAATACTTTCGGTAATGGGCCTGACCGGCAATATGCCGGACGTAATCAACTTTGCGCGAGTACAACGCAGCGTTTCAAAATGGGAACTGTAGTCGTTGATTACGATAAGCAACTAGAAGAAAAAATTACTAAATCAATCCTAGATGACGACTCGGCCCGCATACTTTTAAACTGGGCATGGTATCTTCGTGACCGAATCAGCAAGGCCAAACTCCGGCGAGTCATATCAACAAAGATCATTCAAGACGCTGCAGCTTGCATGAGCGTTGGCGAATCAATCGAGGAAATCCAAGATTGTTATTTCGCTGACTGGAAGGATGACGAAAAGAAGCGGGTGGAATCCGCAGTAGTTGACACAGAATAACAGTACGTTATAATAATCAACATGGGAAGCGACAACACCAACTTGAAACGGAGATCAATAATGAGCATTCCAGAATTTAGAACATGCAGTGATGGTAACAGGCGAATTGAGATAGAGTCAATAAGCGAATTGGTTGATATTGCTTTCCAGAAGGGCAACGCCAACTGTGAAGCTAACACCATGCGAATTGATAATTATTACATTGACCGCACGAAGGATTCGCACGGCGGCCACAGTGCTGCAGGTATGAAAAAGTGGTTCAACCGGACGACCGAAGAACTGAAGCAACAACTGGAAGACCCAGACAATGATTTAGTCTGGAGAGTTGAGGAACTAAAACAAGAGATAGAAACTGAAATAGAGATACCAGCAGGCAAACGTAGAGTGGTTCGCAGGCGTTTGGAGTTTGGTGATGAATTTGACGAAACTGCATATGTGCAACGCGACCCCGACGGATGGAGCGAAGTAAGAACAGAAGCACAGCAAAAGAAGGTTATCAGCATTGCGGTGAATTCGTCCGTTCTAGGTCACAGGAAACCGGAGGCAGTTTATTATCGAGGCGCAGCAGCGGCGGCACTGGCTGACCTGTTGAACGATCTGGGGTATGCCGTTGAAATTACATCCTTTAGATGCGTCGAACACTTGGAAAGGCGATCGTCCGAAGGTGTTTTACATATTGCAAAGTTTCCTGTTAAACACGCGGACGCGCCGTTAGATATTTCACTCGTTAGCTTCGTACTTTCGGAGATTGGTTTTTATCGTGGCGTAGTTATGCCAGCCACTGCAAGAATGATTACGAAGACAATAGGCAGCGGGAACGGTTCAACCCGTTTGCTTCCGGACGAAGACAAAGACAATTTTGATATTGTTTTTGATAGCGACTTGACATCAAAAGCCGCAGCAGTTTCCAAGGTGAAGGAATACGTCAAGCGATACGACACTGATAAAGAATAATTAATAACGATAGCTAAAAAACTCAACACAAGGAAAATGAAAATGATTTGGTTGTACAGCTTTGAGAACCCAGAAAGAATGACCGGGGGTAGTCGTAGATGGGGAGGGTCGGACACGTACCGAACCGCGAAGGAGCAATACCAGTACATGCTGCAATGCGCCAAGGATTGGGATGCGGGCGTCTGCCAATCCAAACCATGCCCGGACATGGCAAGCAAGGTTAGGAAGTTGGCGGCAAGATTTGCTGACCAGCATGACATTTCAACCAGCTAACGAACCACAAAGCGCTGGTTTCGTGATGATTTCACGAAAAAAAGCCGGGTTTGTGGTGATTTTCTCGCTTTTTTTTACCTTGGGACTAGTTATTTGTTGACACGCAGGGTGACGTTCTGTTATAATGACAACCATGACAAACGAAGTGGACATCATGAACACCCAAACGAAAGGACAAAAAATGACAGCAGCCATGGACAGTAATTTAACGATTGAGCAAATTAAATTTGAAATGAAGCGAGCCAATAAATGTTATGACTCTTGTGTGAAGTTGGGGCTGGCTGATTCCGCTGACCAATACCACGCTGAGTATGTCGAACTGAGAACCAAACTGGAAGGCTTGAACGCCGGTTGAGCCTTTAACCTCAAAACAATCAACACAAGAAAACAATCAACACAAGGAAAAATAAAAATGAAAAGTTCATTCGCAACAATCAAAACGAATTCCAAAACAACAATGGTCTTCGTCAACGATCGTAACTATGTGGTCAACAACGGCGGCAAGTCGCCAAGAGGCCGGGGCCGTTGGGCGTTTGAATTTACTTACACGTTTGCCGATGGCGGGAAGGAGAATACCCAACTCCATTTCGCTCCCAACCATTTGACCATCACTGAGGCCGTGAAGTGGGCGAAAGATGCAGTTCGTGCCGCTGTGGCTGAATTTAATAACGATATCAAAATTGTTGATATCTCCATTATGGGTTGAGCCTTTAACCTCAAAACAATCAACACAAGGAGCCACAGACATGGCAAACGAAACCACAGCCG
>VTLG01000793.1_pt1 | contig 31359 bp, 40 predicted proteins | sample 4694571 | NCBI WGS metagenome assembly VTLG01 (sample SAMN12604809, study PRJNA352737) | marine metagenome | biome: ENVO:00000447; feature: ENVO:00000209|ENVO:00000569|ENVO:01000036; material: ENVO:00002151; isolation source: viral sequences binned using virsorter ...
CACACATGGTGCGAATGAGTTACAATGAAATTCGTAAACTACAAGTCGCTGGGGTGTATAAAGATGTGGAGTTATCTGCTACAGATTCTGGAGAAGATGAAGGATCTATCCAAGAAACAACTAATGAGCTTCAAGGATTATATCCAAATTATTCAGATGATAGTTACACCTTACTTGAAATCCATGTGGATTTGGACTTGGAAGGTTTTGAAGATATGGATATGCAAGGGCAGCCTTCGGGTATTATGCTCCCTTATATTGTTACCCTTGATCAAACTTCTGGCAAAGTTTTATCAGTTGTTAGAAACTTTAGAGAGCAAGATCCGTTAAAACGTAAGAGACAATACTTCGTACATTTTAAGTTTTTACCAGGTTTTGGTTTTTACGGATTTGGTTTATTACACACAATCGGTGGTTTGTCTCGTGCAGCCACATCAATATTAAGGCAGTTAATCGATGCAGGTACTTTATCAAATCTTCCAGCTGGTTTTAAAGCGAGAGGTGTTCGTATTCGTAATGATGACGATCCTCTTAATCCTGGTGAGTTCAGAGATATCGATGTCCCAGGTGGAGACCTCAAAAATTCAATCATTCCATTGCCATACAAAGAGCCATCAGCTACATTAGCACAACTTTTAGGTGTAATTGTTGACTCTGGTAGACGTTTTGCACAAGTTGCAGACGCAAAAATTAGCGATGTAAACTCACAAGCACCAGTTGGAACGACTGTTGCGTTGATTGAACAAGGTTCAAAGATTATTTCAAGCATACATAAGCGTTTACATTACGGACAAAAACAAGAATTTAGAATGTTAGCAGAGATTTTTGCAGAAAATCCAATGCCTTATCCGTATTTTGTAGGTAATGTAGCACCACAAATCATGGCAAATGACTTTGATGGACGCATAGATGTGCTTCCAGTTAGTGATCCTAGCATTTTTTCTATGGCACAACGTCTATCTTTGGCACAAACACAACTGCAATTAGCACAAGCTGCACCAAATTTACATAATCAGTATGAAGCGTACCGAAGAATGTATGATGCATTGGATATTAAGAACATAGATGGCATATTACCGCCACCACAACCACCTGCACCAGTAGATCCAGCAACAGAAAATGCTAATTCTATTAAAGGAACACCGTTACAAGCGTTCCCACAACAAGATCACGAGGCACATTTAGTCGCACATGTCGTATTTTTATCTAATATGGTGTCTCAAGCGAACCCACAAGGGTTTTTACTACTACAATCTCATGTTCAAGACCATGTTAGTCTATTAGCAAGAGATCAAGTGACCAAATTCTTCCAACTTGCGATGCAAGAGGCTATGTCAAGAGGGGAACAACCAGTTGCACCTGCTCCAGAAGCCATTGAAGCTGCAATATCGCAACAAGTTGGTCAAATATTAAAAGAAATTATGCCAGCTGTAGAACCTGCACAGAAACCAGACCCACTTGTAGACATAAGACAGAAAGAATTAGAGAACGATACGGCTGAAATACAAAGAAAAGCTATAAATGACCTAATGGACTTCCAAATTGACCAAGCTAAACTACAACAAGCGTTTGATTTAGCACAACAAAGAAAAGAAACGCAAGAACAAATAGCAGAAGACCGTAATGATGTTAATATTTATAGGATAAATACACAGGCTTCTCTGAAAGGAAAGTAATGCTCGATCCTGCCTCAATCGGTGTAGCAATCACAGCAGCAAATACGGCATTTAACGCAATTAAACGCGGATTTGCCGCTGGTCGTGAGATTGAGTCTATGGGAAAAGATCTCTCACGCTGGATGGGAGCGGTTTCAGATGTAGAAAATACCGAGAAGTCCGCTAAAAATGTGTCACCACTTATAAAACTATTTAAAGGAAAAGAAATAGAAGCCTCTGCCATAGAAGCGTTTACTGCTAAAAAGAAACTAGAAGCACAACGACAAGAACTTAAATCATTTTTAAATTTTCACTACGGCCCTCAATCATGGAATGAGATTTTGCAAATGGAAGCCGAGATAAGAAAAAAAAGAAGAGATGAAATCTATGCCAAACAAGAGCTTATCAGAAAAATCTGGGAATACGTTGGTTGGACTGTCTTGTTTATCACAGTTGTTGGGTTTATAGTGTTTCTTGCATGGCTTTATAAGGAGAAAAAAGGGTGACGCAAAAGAGATTACAAAAAGACTCTATTTTGGACGAATATGATCTCGATGGTGATGACACAATCACAAACGAAGAGCTTCAACAAGCTAAAGAGATTAAAGAAATGGAGACAAAACTTAGAAAAAATCTAGCACAACTACGCATGGCTAGGTATACTTTAATAGGTATGGGTGTATTTACAGTTGCCATGTTTTTTGTACCGATTGACCGCGTGACCGCGCTGTCAGACATATCTAACCTTTTCTATATCTCAGGTGCTGGTATAGTGGGTACATACATGGGAACGAGTGCGTACATGCAAAAGAACGGAGTTAAATAATGTTAACAGCTTTAATAGGTCCAGTAAGTAAACTGGTCGGAAAATTTATAGAGGACAAAGACCAAAAGAACAAATTGGCACATGACTTAGCCACACTTGCCACCCGTCATGCTCACGATCTGGCAAAAGGTCAGATAGCAGCCAATGCAGAACAGGCGAAACACCCCTCAATATTTGTTGCAGGAGCTCGCCCAGCCATAATGTGGATCTGTGCTCTAGGGTTATTAACTCAATTTTTTATCATGCCTATTGCAGAGTGGGCGACAGCGATATGGATGCCTGAAATAAGTTTACCAAAACTAGCCACGGGTGAACTTATGACCTTAACCCTTTCATTACTAGGACTCGGAGGAATGAGATCCTATGAAAAGTCAAAGGGTGTAGCAAGAGAGAACATGAAAAAATGACAATGGATTTGTTTAGACATTTACGAATACACGCTAAAAAAAAGAGGATAATATGCCGTTGACAAAAAAAGGAAAGAAAATAATGAAATCTATGAAGGATCAATACGGCAAGAAAAAAGGGGAGACAGTATTTTATGCAAGCAAAAACAAGGGAGTTATCAAGGGTGTTGACAAAAAGAAAAAAACAAAGAGATCCTAAAGTTGGAACTGGTAAAAAACCTAAAGGTTCGGGCAGAAGATTATATACGGATGAGAACCCTAAAGACACGGTTGGAATTAAATTTGCTACGGAGGCGGATGCCAGAGCAACTGTTGCCAAAGTTAAGAGAATCAATAAACCTTTTGCGAGAAAGATACAAATCCTTACAGTCGGTGAGCAAAGAGCAAAGGTAATGGGAAAGTCAAAAGTGGCTAGTATTTTTAAAAAAGGTAAAGAAGCAATAAGGAGAGCAAGAACATGACACGCATTAAACAATTTGCAAATGATATGGGTTTATCATACAATGAAGCCAAGAACTTAGTTAACAAGGGAAGACGTTTAAAAGACGGTGGTTCCACAACATTGGAGAAGTTTATGCCAGTTAAAGCAAAAAACGGTAAAGTCACTAGAATCAGAAAAGAAGACTCTATGAGAGCAAAGTCTGGTCAATTTAAAAATATTGTGAGTGACTCTGTTTCTGGAAAGATTACTCCAGAAAAGGCTCAGAAAATGATACGAAAATTAGTTGTAAGTAAAAGTGACGGTGGTGCTAATAAAGTTAAAAACATGCCAAAGAAACACAAATTAGAAAAATACTTAACGAAAGAAGAGATTAAAAAAATAGGTCCTATGGGGACAGAGTTACTACTTAAAGTGCAGGAGGGTGTAATGAAAGGTCGTGGTAAAAAAGATGGTGGTGTTTTAAAAGAACTTCCTCCAGCATCAGAAAACCCAGGCTTAAGAAAGTTACCTACAGAAGTAAGAAACAAAATGGGTTTTAAGAAAAAAGGCGGCACTATGAAAATGATGGGTGGTGGCATGTATGACATGAAACCAAAAAGAATGAGTGGTGGTGGCGTAGCTAGAGGAACTGGTGCAGCAGTAAAAGGAACTGGATTTAAAGGTGTGTATTAGTGGATGAAGATTTCGATACCGCCTCGTTTGACGAAGCCTACGACTACAGTGATTTTGGTGAGGATCAAGCCTTTAGCACTAGCGAGATGGCTGGAGGTTCATCTGACCCTCAACAAGGTAACTTTGTTGACATAGGTTTGGGTGGTGACGGTGATAGTCTATCTTCGATTATGAACCCAGCGTTAGGTGGTGGAAACCGTACTAACATTACCAATGTAGGTGAAGGCTCTAATTTAGTTTATGACCCAGCTTTTGCAGCAGCTATAGATATAAGAAGAGGAATAGATCCTACTCTTAATTTAGGTGGTACGGGTGGAGTAATGGTTCCAGCAGCTTTACGACCACAAATACCAGGCGAGTTTATGACTACTCCTCTTGGTGAAGCTGATATGGTTAGACCCATGTTCTTTTCTCAAGGTGAGAGAATTTTACAACAGACAATACCAGAAATTGTTCGATCAGGTCCTGTTGCAAGAATAGCTACGGGTATAGGTAATTTTTTTGGAGATCTATTTTCAGAGGGTAAAGAGTTTGCCAAAGATGCAACTGGAGGTATTAAACTTCCTAGTTTACAAGAAATAGGTCAAGGTTTTACAAATTTTATGGATCGTTTTAGACCACAGAGAACTGTAACTGATACAAATGCCATGAATATGCCAGAGGCAGCAATTATACGAGAAAAATACGATTACGGAGACAGACCACTTGTAGATGTTATGGGACAAAATACTTTTGGTTCAATGCCAAGGAACACTGGCATAGTAAGTGTGGATCCTAGAGCAGCACAAAACGCTAATAGAAATGTTGCAGAAGCTATAAAAGATTTACAATTAGTGCCTTCAGAATTTCAAGATGTTCCTACTGATTTAGGTTCTGGTATACGAATAGCTCCAGGTTCTGATCCGAACACAGTTAGGTTTACGACATCAACGGGTGCTGACTTACCAGGTGTTAATCCAATGAGTAATGTTTTTGATATGTTAGAAGCTAGAGATCTTGAAAGAGAGGTGGGTAGATTAACTAACGAAGAAAGAGATTTTTTAGCTGGTAGAACAAATAGAATTGGTGGTATTTCTTCAGTGAGACAAATTCAAGAAAATGCTAATAAAATAAGACAAGATGCAATAGAGGCTTATAAAAATCCAAACACGAGATTATCTAATAATTTAACTATGCACATAGAAAGATTTAAAATTAGAAATAGATAATGAAAGTCACAGATTTTTTACACAAATACAAAAAGTCCTTGAATACTCGTATTGAAGATATTAGTATTGCTCTAACAAGCGGTAATGCTTCTGATATGGAAGCATACAAAGCAATGGTAGGTGAAATCCAGGGTCTAACCTACGCATTAGATCAATTAAGAACCCTGCTGGAGAAGACAGACGATGACATTAATAGTGCCTGAATATGTTCTTAGACAAAAAGAAGCTAAGAAAAAAGCAGACGAAGAAGCAAAAAAATTATCATTAAAAGACAGAGTGCCACAACCGACTGGTTGGAGATTACTTGTCATGCCCTACATGGGTAAAGAAACAACAGAGGGTGGTGTGCATGTGCCAGACTCTGTAAGAGATAAAGAAGCTAGAGCTACAGTTGTGGCGTATGTAGTTAAGGTAGGCCCACTAGCATATAAAGATTTAGACAAATTTGGAGAAGACGGAGCATGGTGTAAGGAGGGCGACTGGATATGTATTGGTCGTTACGCTGGTTCTAGATTCCAGATAGAGGGTGGAGAAGTGCGAATTATCAATGACGATGAAGTCATTGCAACCATTGTCAATCCCGATGACATCAAATCATACGGAGCTTAATGTATGCAACAACAAAAACAAGAAGAACTATTTGAAGAAGTGGAGGTAGTAGATGGCCCAGAAGAAGAGGGGAAGACCCCCCAAGAAACAACCCAAGTTGTCGGAGATACCGAAGGCACAACCCAAGGTGAAGAAGTCACTGGTGACGAGGATCTTTCAGAGTATTCTGAAACCGTTAAAAAGCGTATTTCAAAACTTACGAACCGTTTTCGGGAAGAAGAACGACAGAAACAATCTGCAATCACTTATGCAGAATCTATCAAAAAACAGAACGAAGAACTCAAAGCAAGACTAGATAAGCTAGACACTAACTATGTCGGAGAGTTTGACAATAGAGTAACTGCTCAAGCAGCTGCAGCAAAAGAGGCATATAAAAAAGCCTTGGAGTCTGGAGATGCAGACGCTTTATACGAGGCACAACAAAACGTAGCTAGAATAGCTATGGAGGAAGCCAACCTTAAAAAAATGAAAGCACAAAGAGAACAGCAAGCAGAAAAACAAAAAACTGCTCCTACTCCTCAAGCTCAACCTCAAGCTCAACCTCAAAAACCAGACCCTAGAGCCGAAAAATGGGCAGAGCAAAACGAGTGGTTTGGTCAAGATCAGACTATGACTTACGCTGCTTTTGGTGTTCATAAAACATTAATTGAGCAAGAAGGGTTTGACCCGAACAGTGAAGACTACTATACTGAACTTGATAGAAGAATGAGAACAGAATTTCCACATAAGTTCTCGGATACGAGAACGCAGTCTTCTACTCCTAGAGTTGCATCTGCTGGAGCAACAGCTTCAAGATCAGCTACAAGAGGTAAAAGGACAGTTAAGCTAACGCCATCACAGATAGCGATAGCAAAAAGATTAGGTGTCCCATTAGAAGAATATGCAAAGCATGTGAAGGAGTAATTATGACTACAAACAGAATTTCACGAGAAGCCACAAATCGTGCTAATAACACAAGGAGAAAACCTTGGCAACCTCCAGCAAAGTTGGATGCACCTCCTCCTCCAGAGGGGTTTGAACATAGATGGATCAGAACCGCCCTTCGTGGTGAAGATGATAAATCTAATGTTTTTTCCAGAATGAGAGAAGGATGGGAACCAGTTAGGGCAGACGAATACGGAGCCGAAGCTGCAAAGTATCCAGTTATTGAAGAGGGTAAAAACAAAGGGATAATAGGTGTCGGTGGTTTAATGTTGGCACGAATACCCACAGAAACGGTACAAGAGAGAACTGAATATTTTCGGGAGCAGACCCGCAATCAAATGACAGCCGTGGATGAAAACTTGATGAGGGAGCAACATCCCTCTATGCCTATCCATAAACCAGATAGGCAAAGTCGTGTAACCTTCGGTAAAGGAAGCAAAATGAACGCTTCTAATACCGAGTAACTTAAAGGAGCTAAAGATGGCAAATGCCAATGTATCTTTTGGTCTAAAACCAGTTGGAAAACATGGTTCTAGTCCAGCGACTCAAGGTACGAGTCAATACTTTATTGCAAGTGATGCTTCCGCGATTTTTCAAGGTTCACCAGTCAGAGCAGAATTAACTGGTGGCACGATTCAGATCGCTACGGCTACTTGTGATGGAGTTCAGCTACTAGGTGTATTCGCAGGCTGTGAGTATGTGGATGCAACTACTGGCAAGTTAAAGTTTAGCAATACCTGGCCTGGAAGTGGGTCAGCTAATACTAACTTTGACATCAAAGGGTTTGTGTATGATGATCCAGCACAGAGATTTATTATCGCAAGTGATGGCACAAACACTGACAGAGCGACAGCAAAAGCTGACATTTTTAAGACAGCTGAAATCGAGGGTGGTACTGGTGGAAACACTACTACTGGTATTTCTACTGCACAGATAGATATATCTACCGCAGAAGATACAGATACTTCAAACCCATTAATGATTTTAGGTATCCATGAAGATGTAACTAATGCTGACCATAGTGCTGCTGGTGTTTCATACATAGTTAAAATTAACAACCATGCGTTAAACTCTTCGGATGTTGACGCTACTGCATCTTAAGGAGGGTGTAATATGGCTATTTCAAGAGCACAACTCGCCAAAGAATTAGAGCCTGGTTTAAACGCCCTCTTTGGTATGGAGTATAATAGGTATGAAGGTCAACATGCAGAAATCTTCGACACAGAGGCATCAGACAGAGCCTTTGAAGAAGAGGTCATGTTAAGTGGTTTCGGAGCAGCGCCTACTAAGCAAGAAGGTTCTGGTGTCACATTTGATGATGCAAACGAAGCCTACACTTCAAGATATAACCATGAGACTGTGGCAATGGCTTTCTCAATAACAGAAGAAGCTGTAGAGGATAACCTTTACGACAAGCTATCTGCTCGTTATACGAGAGCACTTGCAAGGTCAATGGCACATACAAAGCAAGTGAAAGCTGCAAACGTATTAAATAATGCGTTTACTGCTGGAGCAACTGCTGGTGGTGATGGTAAGGCATTACTAGCAACAGACCATCCATTAACAAATGGTGGGACTTTTGCTAACGAGCCAACTGTTGCAGCAGACTTAAACGAAACATCTTTAGAAGATGCTTTGATTAAGATTGCAGGCTTTGTAGATGAGAGAGGTTTAATTATCGCTCTAAGAGGTATGAAGTTAATCATTCCTAGACAACTACAGTTTGTCGCAGAGAGATTACTTAACTCTCAGTTAAGACCTGGAACAGCAGATAATGATGCTAACGCTATTAGAAACATGGGAATGTTACCTAATGGCTATGTCATCAACGATTATTTGACTGACACAGATGCGTTTTTCATTAAGACAGACGCACCTAATGGTCTTAAGCATTTCGAAAGGATGCCAATGGCAACAGCAATGGATCCAGATTTTGATACTGGGAACATGAGATATAAGGCAAGAGAGAGATATTCTTTCGGCTTCTCAGATCCTCGTTCACTATTCGGTTCACCTGGAGCATAAAAAATTTAAATATTTTTTTAGGGCGACTATTTGCAGTCGCCCTTTTTTTATGTATAATAAAACTACCTTGACGAAGAATTAACTTCGACAATAGCCAAGACAAGGAGATATACATGGCTAATACAACATTCTCAGGTCCTATTAGATCTGAAAGCACAATCAAAACAATCAGCAAAGATGCAACTAGTGGAACCATTACAGAGGTAACAACTCTTGGTGGAGCACCAGTTAGCTTATCTGATGGTAACGTAACTCTTACAAATGCTACTCATAGTGGTAGAGTTTTACTTGTACCAGATGGTGGTCAAGATAATACATACACACTTCCAGCACCTATAGCTGGATCAATGTTTAGATTTGTTTATGCGGGGGGAGCAGCAGATGCAACAGATGCTATAATAATTACTCCAGGAAATACTAATTTTTATATTGGTGGTATTACATTTTTAGATACTGACGGTAATGCAATTAGTTCTGTATTTTCAAATGGTAGCTCAAACAGTAGTATTCAATTTAATGTTCCTGCTGGATTTGACGTTACTATCATGGGTCTAAATACAACTAATTATCAGATTTTTGGTAATGCTACATCAACGACTGCTCCAGCTTTCGCTGACCAATAATAGGAGATATAAATGGCTGGAACAAGATCTGACGTAAAAGCCTTTAATGTGAACCAAGGAGCTTCTGCCGCTGTGGTAGGACCTGCAAGGTCAAGAATAAGACAGATAGTTATCTTTGCAGATGCAGCTGGAGCTTTGACCATAACAGATGGTAATGGTGGAGCTACATTAATAGCACAAAGTTATCCAACTGGATTACACACTCTTAATATTCCAGATAATGGTATATTAGCAGAGAGTGGTGCATATCTATCTGCTTTTACTGGCAGTGGTAACAAGCTCACTATATTCTTATCGTAATGGCTAGAACAAGAGACAAGCAACCTCCTAAGACCAAAAAGTATTTTCGCTCTACTAAGTCTGGGGCGGGAATGACAAAGGCTGGGGTTGCTCGTTATCGAAGAGAAAATCCAGGCAGTAAATTAAAAACTGCTGTTACTGGTAAAGTTAAAGCTGGGAGTAAAGCTGCAAAAAGAAGAAAGTCATTTTGTGCAAGAAGTGCAGGTCAGATGAAAAAGTTTCCTAAAGCAGCCAAGAATCCTAATAGTAGGTTGAGACAAGCAAGAAGAAGATGGAAATGTTAAATATAAAACAAATAATTACAGGTGTTATTGTGACTTCAGCGACTGGAGCCATAGCATGGATATGCTCAACATTGATTAATGTAGACAAAAGAACTGCAATTACTGAAATAAAAGTCAAAGAAAACAACGAAATGATAACAGTATTGTGGGCAGATTTTATGAAAAGAAAGGGTGAGGATGGCAATCTCGCGGGGATCGATGTCAAAACAGATCACAAAGTCTCCTGGAAAACGCTCCTCAAAGTGGAGTAGTGCTAGGAAGAGGCGGATCGATTGTAAACGACCTAAAGGGTTTTCTGAAAGAGCGCATTGTGCCTCTAAAAAAAGGAGAGGTCGTAAGGGGTGAACCACTTAAAGTATGCAACAAATGTAAAAAAAGAGAGTTTTTTTGCACTTGTTGGAAAATAATGAAAGGAAGATATTATGCCTAAAGACGCATGTTACCATAAAGTAAAAGCCAGATATAAGGTTTTTCCATCAGCGTATGCCTCAGGTGCTATCGCTAAATGTAGAAAAGTCGGAGCAGCTAACTATGGCACTGGCGGTAAAAAGAAGAAGAAAGCCGAGGGTGGTCTCATGGCTGCAATTAAAAAGGTAGACAGAGAGCAATCAATGAAAGCCAAAGAAGGCAAAGTTGTTAGAATGACTAAACGTAAGTCAAGCAACAAAAATATAGCCAGAGGTTGTGGAGCTATAATGTCTAACAGAAGAAAGAAAACAAAGTATTCATAATGGCAGTTCGAAAAACAAAAGCGGGTTTAGCACTCAAGCGTTGGTTTAAGGAAGACTGGAAAGATCAAAGAACTGGTAAACCTTGTGGTCGTCAAAAGGGTGAAAAGCGTGGTACTCCTTATTGTAGACCCACCAAGAGAATTAGTTCTAAAACTCCAAAAACAGCATCAGAGATGACAGCAAAAGAAAAACGTAGTAGAATAGCACAGAAGAAGAGATTAGGGCAACCAGCAGGTAAGCCAAGAAGAGTGAAATCATTAACTAGAAAAAGGAGAAAATGATGCCTAACAAAAACGGTAAAAAAATGACAACTAAAATTAAAGACCCTATGAAGGGGATGGCTAAAGGAAAACCTGACTTTAGAAAAGGAACGAAAAGCGTACGTCCTGGTGGTAAAAAAATGATGGGTGGTGGAACTATGAGAAAAAGGATGAAAAGAGGCGGTAAAGCCTAATGGCAACTTCAAACTCAAGAGATTTTGATTTAGATGTAGCAGAGCTTATTGAAGAAGCCTACGAAAGATGTGGGTTAGAGTTAAGAACTGGCTACGATGCTAGAACAGCGAGACGTTCTTTAAATCTTATGTTTGCTGATTGGGCAAATAGAGGTCTTAACTTATGGACTGTAACACAAGAAACAAAGGCAGTCACATCTGGCACGGCAGTCTATACATTAGATAGTGAGTTTGTAGATTTACTAGAAGTCGTACTAAGAAATAGCTCTGGTACAGATTTTACTCTTACACAGATGAGTCGTGGTGAGTATTTAAGAATACCAAACAAAGATAATAGTGGACAACCAAGTCAGTATTTCTTTGATAGACAGATCACTCCCACGATTACATTGTGGTCAACACCAGATACTTCTTACACATTGGTGTACTATTATGTAAGAAGAATCCAAGATGCAGATGCTTTAGTTAATACAACAGATGCACCATTTAGGTTTTTACCATGTATGGCAGCTGGTTTAGCATATTACATATCAATGAAAAAAGCACCAGATAGAATACAAATACTAAAAGCAGTTTATGAAGAGGAATTTCAAAGAGCCGCTTCTGAAGATGCAAATAGCACACCACTCAAACTAACACCGAATATATCATACTTGAGGTACTAATGGCTAGGTACGCAAGTGGTAGAAAAGCATGGGGTTATTCAGATCGCTCTGGTTTTCGTTACCGTCTTCGTGAAATGAGAAAAGAATGGAATGGACTAAAGGTAGGTCCAGACGAGTATGAAGCTAAACACCCACAGTTAGAACCTAATTATCCAGGCCCAGATCCAACAGCATTATACGAACCAAGACCAAATCAAGATACAGACTTGGTTTCATTTGTAGTATACACCAATGCTGGAGATGGTATAATAGGAAAGAAGTTAACAAATTTTACGGCTACAACTAGCCTTGGAACAGTGACAGTGAGTACAACATGAGCTTTACATTAACCACATTAACAGCATCAATAAAAGAATGGACTGAAAATGACGAGTCCACTTTTGTAGCAGAGATACCTTTCTTCATTACAAATGCAGAAGAGAGAATACTTAAGTCGGTAGATTTAGATTATTTTAGAAAAAATGTTACTGGAACTATGACGAGTGGTAATAAATTTTTACAAAAACCCTCTGATTACCTAGCTACTCACTCTTTATCTTTCGTAAATGCTAGTAGTGAGAATGTATTTTTATTACAAAAAGATGTAAATTTTATTCAAGAATATACTGCCAATCCAGCTACAACTGGAATACCTATTTACTATGCACAATTTGATGTCGATAATTTTATTATTGCTCCAACACCAAATGCCAATTTTGCAGTTGAAGTACACTATTATTATAGACCAACGTCTTTAAATACAGATGGTTCTGGAACCACATGGATTAGTACAAATGCACCAGATGCTCTTCTGTATGCTTGTCTTGTAGAGGCTTATACTTTTATGAAAGGTGAGCCAGATCTCATACAGTTATATCAAGGAAGATACGCAGAAGCCTTGAGCAGACTTAAAACTTATGCAGAGGGCAGAAACTATTCTGACTCTTATAGAGATGGTTTGGTAAGAGTTCCTAAAACTTGACATTTATAAGATAAAATTTATAGTATCTTATATGAAGAAGAAAAGTATAGCAATAGTTGCTTTAGGCAACAGTTTCAACGAATACATTTTAGCTAAAATACGAAGCGAAAAGTTTGATGAAGTATGGACTATTAATTCTATGTCTGGTGTAATTTATCACGATAAGTGTTTTATGATGGACCCACCATCAAGATTTCTTGATACGCCTAACGCTGGTAAACAAACAAATATCATGCAAGATAGATTAACAAAAAAAATGGACATACCTATCTATTCTTGTACTCTAGATAAAAGATGTCCAGACGTAATAGAGTATCCTTTACAAGAAGTTATACATAAAAGTGGTTACGCTTATTTTAACAATACTGTAGCTTATGCCATTGCTTATGCACTTATACAAGACATTACAGATTTACATTTATATGGAATAGACTTTACACACAAAGATGTTGCTTTTGCAGAAGCTGGTAGAGCTTGTTGTGAGTTTTGGTTAGCCATAGCTATATCAAAAAAAATTAAAATACATATAGCTCATAGCTCTTCTTTGTTAGATATGAATGTACCAGATGATCAAAAATTGTATGGGTATCATAGATTAGATGATCCACTTGTATCTACTGCAACAAACGGAAATATGTTAATAACTAAAAAATCAAAACTAGAACCACCAGAACCCTTAGATTCAAAACCTAATCTTATTGGTAGAGAAGACATACCTGGTGTTAGCTATGAGGAGAAAAAAGATGTTTAAATTATTAACAGAAAAGGAGGTAAGTTTTTTATCTTATAATATTAGAAAAAATTGTTGCGATGAAATGGATATGACAGCAGAGGAAATAATCGACAATACAAATTTATGGATGGAGCCGTGTGTCCCCAGTAGTAGTTCATGGTTTCAATCATTAAAAAAAGCTACAAACTGTTTTAATCCTTTAACTGTTTTTGATTATATGAAGCAAAATAACATGGCTGTTGCAAGTGCAAAAAAGTCAGATTACGATCGACCCACAATGAAAACTTGTCCAGGTATAACAGGTTTATTTAAATCAACAATACTTTTAAAAGCTCCTATAGATATTAATATTTTTATCAAAGATGAGGGACAGGACAGTTTTATTATTAATAAATCATTGTTTCCTGCAATGTTGGAAGTACACACTCACTATAATAATCAGTTTTCTTCTGGTAATGACAGATTTAAAAATTACAGAAACTTAAAATTTTGTTATCCTTTTATAGTTTCATCATCACATTCATATATATTTACAACACCTTATTGGCACAATGAATTACCTTTTGATGTACCACCAGGCGGATGTTTTAATGTATATAAAGAACATAGTGGTTTACAACTCAATGTGTTATATAAGATGGATACGACTGCACAAATAAACGAAATAAATATAAAAAAAGGCACTGTTTTAGGATATATGGTATTCCCTCATCCCGTAAAACTTAAAGTAGATAAGAATTTAAAACAAAACGTAAGATTCACTCATTTTAAAAAGGGAGCAGTCTCATAATGTTTAATGTAAATGTATCACAATTAGGAAGTGTAGTTGTTAAAACCTCAGAACAAGGAGGTTTAAGCAATGAACAGATAGCCGATCTTGCCGTTGATAAAATCGCAAGTGTATCAGAGGATGCACCTCCACATTTAAAAGAGCAAGCCAAACTATTTAAAGAACAACTTAAAGGAATAATCCATCATTATCTTCTCTTGGCAAGAAAAGAGGAACGTGCTAGTATTATTCAAGCCTTGCGATCAAGTGGTCAAAAGGAAACGGCTGAATATATAAGGAGACTCTAATATGGCTATAACACAAGCAATGTGTACTTCCTTCAAACAAGAGTTAATGTTAGGTACACACAATTTTGCCACTAATGGCAATGCGTTTAAACTTGCACTTTATGCAGAGGGTGGTGGTGGAAAGTCATCAACAACTGCAACATTAGGTGCGACAACAACTGCTTTTACAACAACTGGCGAAATAGCAAATAGTGGTTCATACACATCTGGTGGTGGAACTTTAACAAAAGTTGCTCCAACAACATCTGGTACAACTGCTTTTACAGATTTTGCTGATTTAAGTTTCACAACTGCGACAATTACTGCAATGGGTGCGTTAATTTATAATGACACTAACAGTGATAAAGCAGTATGTGTTTTAGATTTTACATCTAATAAAACATCAACAGCAGGCACATTTACAATACAATTTCCAACAGCAGACGCATCAAACGCTATTATTAGAATAGCCTAACAAAAGGCTAACCAATGGCGAACATTACTGGTTGGGGTCGAGGCACATGGGGTCAAGGAGCGTGGAACGCTCCTCTACCTGTTGAAGTTACTGGCGTTGCTGGAACTACGGCACTTGGCAGTGAATCTGTACTTCCTGCGATTTCAGTTGCAGTAACTGGTGTTGCTGGTACTACTGCTGTTGGCAGTGAATCTGTTTCGGCTGGAGCCAAAGTTGTAGAAACTGGCGTTGCTGGAACCACATCTTTAGGCAGTGAATCTGTTACTGCTGGAGCTACTGTTGTAGAAACTGGACTAGCAGGCACTGGAGCAGTAGGAAATACAGTTGAAACTGGCACATCTGTAGTTGGAGCTACTGGTAATCAAGGCTCTGGACAAATCGGTGATGAGGTTACAAGACCTCAAGGTATATTTGGCGTAACTGGAACACAAGGTTCAACTGCATTAGGAACAGTTGTTGCTGCTCCACAAAGTATTATTAGTGTTACAGGTGTTGCTGGAACTGGTCAAGCAGGCACTATAACTGAAAGTGGCACAGCTTTAGTCGCACTAACTGGTCTTGAAGCAACTGGTCAACTTGGTAATGAAGTTGCTTTTTCTAATGTAACTGTTGTAGAAACTGGATTGGCTGGAACCACTGGACTTGGAAGTGTAAGTGCTTTACCTTCAATTACCATTGCTGTTACTGGATTGGCTGGAACCACTGGACTTGGAAATGAAACAGTTCTGCCTTCAATAACAACTTCTGTCACTGGATTTGTAGGCACTACATCATTAGGCACTGCAACAGCCGTGCCTTCAATAGAATTTGCAGCTACTGGGTTCGCTGCCACTGGATCAGTTGGTGATGTGTTAGCTGCGGGTGGAGCTAAAGTAGTTGAAGATGCTGTAACAGGCAGTGTTAATTTAGGTGACGAAGCCGTAAGTGGTGACGCTAATCTGTCTGTAACTGGCGTGTCTTCAACTGGAGGCATAGGTAATACGGATACTGGAACTATCACTTTTACCATTACAGTAGCTTCTAAATCATCATATGATTCAGGTAGTTCTAATGCGTATTATATAAACGGAGTTGAACGTCCAGTCTTGACATTGATTGAAGGTAAAACTTATAGATTTGATCAAAGTGATTCTTCAAATGGTTTAGGCGGAGGACACCCTTTACGTTTCTCCACAACTCCAAATGGGACACACGCAAGTGGTTCAGAATATACAACTGGAGTGACAACTAATGGAACACCTGGAACTGCTGGTGCTTATACAGAAATCACTGTGGCTGCTGACGCTCCTACCTTATATTACTATTGTACCAATCATAGTAATATGGGCAACACTGTCTATACTACTGATTCGATCTTTAACGTAACAGGTGGCTCAACAGTCGTCCCAAGTGCTGCTACAAGCACAGGTGCAGTGGGAACGGCTACTGTTCTTCCGTCTATTGAGGTAGATGTAACAACAGTTGTTGGAACGATGTCTATAGGCAATGAATCTGTTTTAGCGATTAACAACGTCAGTATAACTGGAGTTGAAGCTACTGGATCAGTGGGAACGATAAATTTATATGGACTTATTGAAAATAATGTTAGTGTGAGTTATACTGAGGTAACTCCGTCACAGAACGCTAATTATGAGGCGGCTTAACAAAAGGAAAGTAATATGGCTAGTACATTTGTAAATAATTTAAGACTTGAAGAAATGGCGACTGGAGAACAGTCGGGTAACTGGGGTACAAAAACAAATACCAACTTAGAACTCATAGGTGAGGCATTAGGTTTTGCTACTGTCAACATATCCTCTGATGCTGATCAAACAGAAACTGTCGCAGATGCTTCGTCAGATAGTGCTAGAGCCATATTTATTAAGGTTACTTCTGCTACCTTATCTGCGACTAGAACATTAACTATTGCACCCAACACTATAAAAAGACTACATATTATAGAAAACGCAACCTCAGGTTCTCAATCCATAAATATATCTCAAGGTTCTGGTGCAAATGTTACTATCCCTAACGGACAAACTAAAGTTGTATATTTAGATGGAGCTGGAAGTGGAGCGGCAGTTGTAGATGCTTTTACAGATTTAAATTTAGGTGGAACAACTGTTGTTGATGATTTGACTGTAAGTGATGATGCCACTGTAACAGATGATTTAAATGTGGGTGATGATGTAAATTTAACCTCAGACGGAGCTATTGTATCTTTTGGTGCAAATTCTGAAATTGCATTAACTCATGTGCATGATACTGGATTGCTTTTGACAGATAGTGGAGGAACACCAACACTACAATTACATGATTCAAACGAAGCTGTTTTATCAGACGGCACAAACTTAAAATTAACCTCTGGTGGAACAACATTCACAATACCTAATTCTGATGGTTCTGATGGACAGTTTTTAAAAACAGATGGAAGTGGCGCACTTTCTTTTGGCACAGTGAGCACAACCACAGCCTTAGATGATATAGCAACAGGTGATGCGGCATCTACATTAGCGACATCCACAGGTAATATAACTATTGATGCACAAGGAAGTGATACTGATATTATATTTAAAGGAACAGATGGTTCAACAGATACGACTTTTTTAACCCTTGACGGCAGTGAAGCAGGTGCAGCTACATTCAATGCAGGTGCTACTTTTGGTGGAACATTATTACCAGCAGCAGATGACACACATGATTTAGGATCTTCTTCAAAACAATGGAGAGATATATACACTGGTGATATAAATTTAAACAATACTAAAACAAGAGATAATGAAGTAGATGGCACTAGAGGCTCTTGGACAATACAAGAGGGTGCAGATGATTTGTTTTTATTAAATAGATTAAACGGTAAAAAATATAAATTTAAATTAGAGGAGATGTAACATGGCTTTAATCGTTGGTGGTACTACGGTAACTGGTACACAAGTGCTAGATGCAACAAAACTAGAAGGTGCCTTACCTGCATTAGACGGCTCATCATTAACAAGTTTACCAGGCGCTACTGCATCCGATTGGAGAAACGTAGGCTCTTATTGTCTTGGAATAGTGAATACATATAAAGCTCCAAACGCAAATCATGCTGCTTCTACTTCATATCGAGTGCGACCCACTAATGTAGATGCTGATTATGCTTATACGAATGACAGCTATACAAGTAGTGGAACTTGGAAATGTATGGGATTTTCAAATAGTTATAGTTATACTACGAGCAACTGCACACTTTGGCATAGGATATCTTAAAAATGACAATAAAAATAAAAATAAATGGTGCAACTTTAATTGATGCAAAAAACCCAAGATGGATGGATGAGGAAAAGACCAGCATTGTTTTAGAATGTAAATTTTCTCATTATGCCGATATGGGAATGACAGAAAATGATGGTTACTACGAGTTTGGTGCAACTCCCGATGATCCTGAAGAGCATGGCAGACAGATACTTGAAAAAGCAAAGGCAGGTGATTACGGAACTGTCGGAGATTATGTAGCACCAGAGGAATAATAAATTATGCCAATAACGTCTTTAAAGTTCAGACCTGGTATTAATAAAGAGACAACATCTTACTCCAACAAAGGTGGTTGGAACGATTGTGATAAAGTTCGTTTTCGTTTTGGGTATCCAGAAAAATTAGGTGGTTGGGAAAAGTACAGTTCATCTACTTTTTTAGGAACCTCAAGATCTTTACACGCTTGGGCAAACCTTGAAGGAAACAAGTATTTAGGGTTAGGCACAGAAAAAAAGTTTTATATCGAAGAGTCACAAAGCTACAACGATATTACACCACTAAGAAGAAAAGTTGTTAGTGGTGAAGTAGTTTTTGATATTAATGGTGCAACTATTACTTTTGCTGTGACTGGTGTAGCAGGTACCATGGGTCTTAGCTCTGTTGTGGCAGTTCCTGAAGAAATACAAGAGGTTCTTGCAAGAAACCCTGATTCAGGATTACTTTCTATTGGATTGGGACAAGTTGGTGTTGTTACAGTTGACCTCGATAGTAATACACCTCCTTCACAAACAAGTCTACAAGGCACAGGTGAAGTTGGTAATGTCACTATAAGTGGCAATGTTGTTTCAGACACAGGTGCTAGTTCGGGTGGTGCAACAGTTGTGGTAGATGGATAAAGTATGGCAATAACTTTTATAACTGCAACTGATAGTACAACTGCAACTGTAAATGATAGCTCGCATGGTGCGTTAGTAGGAGATTTTGTTACATTTAGTAATGCAAATACTGGAAACTCAAGTTTAAATACGCAAATTAATGGTGAGCATGAAATTATTTCAGTGCCAACCAGTGGCACTTACGAAATTACATTAAGTGGTAATGCCGCAGCAGCTTTATCTAGTGCTGGTAGTGCAGATGCAGAATATCAAATTAACCTCGGACTTAATACTGTAGTACCAGGTGACGGATGGGGTGCTGGGACTTGGGGTGCAGACGGATGGGGTTCTGCTTCAACTGAAACTGCTGGTGGTGGCACAATTAGATTATGGTCACAAGATAATTTTGGTGAAGATTTAATATTTAATCAAAGAGATGGATTTGTTTTCTATTGGGATAAATCAAATGGTTTAAGCACACGAGCACAAAATTTAATAGAACTATCTGATGATGCTCCAAGAAAATCAAGAAAAGTTATTGTGTCTGAAAGAGATCGTCATGTTATTTGTTTTGGTTCCAATCCTCTAGGCTCCAACGAACAAGATAGATTATTAATTAGGTTTAGTTCACAAGAAAATCCTTTTCAATGGATACCAACTGCAACGAATACGGCAGGTGATTTAAGATTAGGTTCTGGTTCTGAAATTATTACAGCGGTAAAAACAAGACGAGAGATGGTTGTATTAACCGATACTTCTGTGTTTAGTATGCAGTTTATTGGATCTCCTTTTACTTTCGGTATTAATCAACTTGCTAGTAATATCACTGTTCGTGGATTTAACAGTGCAGTAGCCGTTGGCGATGCAGTATTTTGGATGGGGTATGATCGTTTTTATATTTACGATGGTCGTGTGCAAGTTATCCCTTGTTCCGTTAGAGATCATGTTTTTCAAGATTTTAATGAAACACAATCGAATAAAGTTTATGCTGGTGTAAACTCAGCTTTTGGAGAAGTGTTTTGGTTTTATCCATCACAGACAAATGCAGTGTCAAATGGTGGCACTGGAGAAAATGATAAATATGTTGTGTATAACTATGATCAAAAGATTTGGTATGTTGGTAGTCTTGCACGAAGTTCTTGGATAGATAGAGGAGTATATCAATATCCGATGGCAACAGATTCCAATCTTGTATACAATCACGAAAAAGGCAATGACAATGACGGCACAGCATTTACGTCTTTTATTGAATCAAGTCCAATAGACATACAAGATGGTGATCAATTTGTCTTTTTAAGACGCATGATACCAGATATTAGCTTTGATAACAGTGATGCTAATTTAAGTAACGATAATAAACAAACTGTGTTTTCTTTGAAAGCACAACGTAGTCCAGGTGGTGGATTTATTAAAACATCCACGAATACTGTATCATCAACCACGGAACTTAATCATTTAAGGTTGCGTGGAAGATCATTTGGTCTTAGAGTAGAAAGCACAACTCAAGGTGTAAACTGGAGACTTGGTACACCAAGAGTAGATTTAAGAGCGGATGGAGATAGATGAGTAGACAATTAGTACCACCAACCTTTTCGTTACCACCAGAAGAGTATGATGCACAATATTTTAGTGACTTAGTAAGAAGTTTAGGTCAGTTAGTAAATCAACTTCAAAATCCAGGTGAACTTAGAGGTACAAAGATAACTTTGACAGAGCTACCAACAAGTTCAGAAGGATTAGAGTCTGGATCTTTATTTAATGATAATGGTACTGTTAAAGTTGTAACATAAGTGATATAGTAAGAAACATGGGAATATTTAAAAGTTTTACAAAAATTTTAAAAAAAGCAGCACCGATCATAGGTGGTGCGATAGGATTTTCGTTTGGCTCTCCTTTTCTTGGCACTGCTTTAGGAACTGGTATAGGCACTTTGGTTGCAGGTGGTGATACAGAGGATGCTTTGAAGGCTGGATTAATGGGTGGTATTGCTGGATACGCAGGCAGTAAATTTTTCGGACCTGCTGCCACATCTACTTCTGGAACGGCAGGCGTGACTGGTTCTGCTGCAAATATTAGTGGACCTGAATTTTTTGATGCTCCAAGTATAACAGCAGTAAAATCAGCAGGTGCTCCAAGTGGAATTATGAGCACACTAAAAGATTTTGCTACAAGTCCAGTTGGAATTGCTACTTTAGGTGCTACTGGATTGGCTGCTTTAAGTGGTGGGTTAGAAGAAGAACCTCAGATGGGAACAGTGACTCAAAGACCTTATCCAGTAGGAAAAACTAGATTAGGCACTGGTCTTATTGATGGAAAGACATTTAATTTAGACGATGAAGAAGAAAGAGCAGAGTATTTTAAAACCTTAAGAAAAAGACAAAGTGCAGAAACACTAGCAGATGGTGGTGAGGTCGAAGGACCTGGAACTGGAACAAGCGATTCTGTTCCAGCAATGTTATCTGATGGTGAGTTTGTGCTTACTGCCAAAGCAGTAAGAGGTGCTGGCGGTGGAGATAGAGATGTTGGAGCCGCTAGAATGTACGACATGATGTCAGAATTAGAGAGGGTAGCGTAATGGCAACACAAACAGTAGATCAAACCCAAACCGTAAGACTCGCACCATTTCAAGAAGAATTTTTGGCGGACATATTTGCGAGTGCTAAAGCCTTAACTGGTGAAGGCTCAATGATGCCTTTTGCACCACAACAATTAGCAGGACTTTCAGAGGGTCAAAGAGCTGCTATTTCAAATGCGTTGGGTGGAGTTGGAGCGTTTCAACCTTTTTTACGACAAGGTAGTGGAGCCGTGCAATCTGGTATAATGGGAGCTTTGGGAGCAAATTACACACCTACCTCTTTTAGAGATTTCATGGATCCTTTTCAAGAGGATGTTATTCAACAACAATATGACGATATTGCAGAACAAGGAAGAGCACAGCTCTCTGACTTTGGACAAAGAGCTGCAGGTGCAGGTGCTTTTGGTGGGTCAAGACAAGCTATTGCAGAAGGTGAAATCATAGGAAATGTGCTTGATCAACAAGCAAGAACTGGTTCACAGTTGAGATCTCAAGGATTTCAAGCAGCACAACAAGCAGCACAACAAGCAGCGAATCAACAATTAAGACAAGCACAACTTGCTGGACAGTTAGGTGTATCTCAAGCAGGACTCGGACAACTAGGACAACAAATGGCAACTCAAGATATCAACACATTGTTAGGTATTGGTGGATTGCAACAGCAACAAGGACAAAGAGAACTTGATGTTGCAAGATCAAATCTACTTGCAGCACAAGCATTGCCTTTTCAACAAGTCGGATTCATGTCTGATATTTTTAGAGGAGTTCCAGCATTACAACAAACAACTTCTCAAACACGAACACCAGGTCCGAGCAGAGGATCGCAGCTGCTTGGTCTAGGAATCGCGGGTCTTGGAGCAATAGGATCTGCTGGAGGCTTTGGTAACTTCTTTAACTTTGGAAGGCCTGCATAATGAGCGTATTTAATAGACCTATGTTTAGAATACCTGGTATGGGTAACAACCAACCTAGTGGTATTATGTCAAGTGGACCAAATATAATGAGAGCTAGTCTTATAAGTGGAGCTAACGCTAATCCAGTTATGACAGGTGCTAATCAACCATCCGTTATCCAAGATATGCCCATCTTTACGAATACAATTCCAACCTCCAGACAATCTCAAATCGGTAACATATTTGGAAAAGGTGAGCAGTTTGAAGCGACTACTAAATCAGGTATTGAAGGAGAGGTAGATCCAGAAAGTAATTTAGCAAAGTTAAGAAAAGCCGCACTAAAAACTAAAAAAGTAGAAGAAGGAAGTAAAGTTGTTGATGATCTTAGTCCAGGCACTGGTAAGATTTCTCAAAAAACAACAACAGAAACAGTTGATGACGGTGAAACGATTGACGATGACATGGTAACACCAGACTTTGGTCAACCTGTAAAACAAGCTGGAACAGAGGATAATACACTAGAATCTAATGTAAATATATTAAGTGGTTTTCAAAGCAACCAGAAACAATTATCTGATAAGACGGCAGCTGCACTAGCAAATGTATCTGCTGGTCTTGCAAGTGCAGACGATATAAGAGTCGGTGGTAAAACCTTAAATGAAAATGTAGATGCACTCGTAGCAAGAATGAATCAAGAAGGAAAAGAGCCTACTCTTGCAGACGTACAAGACGATGCAATAAAATTATTAGGGTTTGATCCTAAAGAGTTAGAAGGTGAGTTTGAAGAAGATCGAAAAGCGTCTATCTTTTTAAATATGATGAAAGCTGGTCTTGCAATCGCAGCTGGTGAAAGTCCAAACGCCATATCAAATATAGCAAAAGGTTTCGCAGTTGGACTGCAAGGCTACGGACAAGATGTCAATAGACTTAGCAAACAGTTGAGAGAAGACAGAAAAGAAGCAAGATCGACTATGTACAATCTATTGAAAGATGCAAAGTCAGAAGCTCTTGCAAAAAGAACTTTAGAACTTCAAAAGATGGAAGGCATTGTAAACATAAATAGAACGCTTGTGGGTGATGCAAAGAAAAGAGCATTAGATAAATTTAATACTACAATGACTGCGCTTAAATGGAATCAGAATGTATTGTCTGCCGCTGCCGAGTTAGAGTTTAAAGAAAAGCAACTTGCTGTTACAAAAGACAATGTAGAAAAAACTTACAGATTAGGTCTTGCAAAAGCAGAGCCAGAAGTAATTCAACTTCTTAAGTTTAACGGAGAAATAAAGTTAAAAGATCCTAGTAAACCAGAAATACCTTTTGGAGAGCCAGGATACATAAAACAATATGATCTTACTGACAAAGCACGGAACCATATCACTGCATATATGGATGATTTAGTTGCTGGTAAAACTAAAGGACTACAAGCAGGTAGTGAGTTTAATCAAACACGAGAGAACTTTGCAACAACAGGTACAGTGGGATCTGTTCTTAAACCAACTGGGTACGATCAATTAGATCCAAGTATTAAGAAGCAGTTTGGTATAGAGGCATATGCTTTACAAGAGTTATTAAAGAAAAATGCTAATGATCCTTATCAACAATTTCAAGACACTATTGCATTTGTAAGAAGATTAAAAGATAGAATACCAGGCATAGCAATTAAATACGAAGCTATACCAAAGGATGTTTTACCTACTCTTGAAAGAAAAGACAAACAAGGAGTTTCTTTATTAGAAAAATATAACTTAGAAAACTTGATAGGATAATCAATGCCTAATTATATAGTAGATGGAAAGTCTTATTTTTTTGTAGATCAACTTTCTGAAGATGAAGCAGCAGAGCGTGTAAGAATGATGTTCGGTTCCTCTGGCACTAAGGCTGAGGCAGAAGAGGGAACAAGCGATTATCTTAATCCAGAGGACGAAGGAACTTTACAAGAGATAGCAGAGGGCGTTGGCTCTGGTTTACTTGCCATACCACAAGGTATAGCAGAAACTGTTACAACTGTTATTGATCTCGGTGCAGGTACTAATTATACAGATGCCGTGACTCGTGGATTTAACAAAATGAGAGATGATCTTGGCATTGATCCAGCAGGTGCCGCTGGTAAGATAACAGAAGGTCTAATACAGTTTGGTGTTCCAGGTGTTGGAGCTGCGGCTGCCGTATCAAAGTTTAGTAAACTCGGTAAGTTGGCACGAGGCACAGACAAGATGAGAGCCGATCCAGGTTCTTTGAAAACAATGAAGATTACAAAGCAACCTTTAGAAATGAAAGGGCTGTCCAAGAGTCAAAAGTTAGGGTTGGCAGCACAACAGTTCGCGGCTGCTGGAGCAGTGGATGCCGTTGTAGCGACAGATGGCACACAATCATTAGGAGATTTTTTCGAAGGTGGATACGGTCCATTCTTTGCAACCACAGATTTATTGGGACTAGAAGGTAGAGAAAAAGCCGCTGCTAGAATGTATAATAAAATAGTGGCACATGGTATTACTGGTTCTATTCTCGCAGGTGTTTTACCTCCAGTTATTGGTGCAGGCTTTAATGCTTCTGCTAAGATTGGTGCAGCTACATCAAGAGAAGTGGGTCTTGCAGTTCCAGGTGCAGTTATTGGTGCAGGTGTAGCAGCTTTTGATGAGGCGGCACAAGGAAAAGATTTAGAAGATTTTGATTTTGGGAAAGTTGCAACTGGTGCAGCGTATGGTGCTGGAGCAGGTGCAGGTGCTGGAGTAAGCTCAAGAGTTTTAAGAGGTGCTTCAAAGAAAGCAGCCGAAGCCATAGGAAGACAAGAAGATAAGTTTTTAAGAGGTGAGTTCTCAAACCCAGGCAAAATAAACACATTGAACAGAGCTGTGACAAGAGCATTGTCTGCCTTTAGATATAGATCTTTTTTACCAGGTGATGTAGCTAGAGTAAAATCTCTTGTCAATCCAGCCATTGAAGGTGATATTAAAAAAGCAGAAAAAGCATTAGAGGCTGTTGATAAACAAATAGAAAGAACTTTAAAATCACCAGAGTTTGCAGAGTATAGAAGATTACCAGACTTCACAAAACAAAAATTAATTAACAATTTCATGGATGTTCTTGAAGGCGCTGGAGATGATCTCGTTGAGTTACCTAAACCATTGCTTGATAGTTTCATTGCCGCTAAAAAAATTATTGATGACTTGTCAGAAAGAGTTATAGAAACAGGTGCTGCCAAAAGTTTACCAGAAACATCTGTGAGTGGTTTGATGTCCAAGCAACAATTCAGAGAACAAGTTAAACAAAATATAAGCAACGGTGGATATCTATCAAGACAATATCAAATATTTAATGATGATAATTTTAAGTTATCAAGAGAAATGAGAGACGAGTTGGTAGATCAGATTGTTGATGGTAGAGGTGTGGACATAAAACATGTTCAGAAGTTTTTAGCAGGTGATGCAGAAAACTTAAGAATAGATAATGATTTTGTCACAAGATTCAGAGAAGGATTGAGAACAAGAGACCCAGCCAGAGCTAAACTTAGTAGAGATCAAGCCGAAAGATACATAGATAATGTTACAAAAAAATATAAAAGTATAAAAAATTCTACTGGAGGCACAGCATACTCTGCTCGGACTGTTCCAGTTGTAAGACTTAATCCTGCTGTTCTTAATAAATCTAAAGTGGATAACGAAGTTATCAGAACCATACTTGGTGAAGTAAGAAACCCAAAAGAATCTTACATGCACACAGTAGGAGAGCTATCTAACTTTATTGCATCAGATGCGTTTTATTCTAGTTTCAAAAAAGTCGCTGACGATATAATTTCTAAAACAAGTCCAGACGAAGTGCCTTTATTTGTTGATACAAATAATCTTATTAAAGTTCGTATTAACGAAATAAATGCAGAAAGAACTCAAGGTGCTCTTCAAGAAGGAGTGATTCCACCAGACCCTATTACTCGATTAGATGAATTAGGAAGAGAGGGTGCAGAAAGAGAACTAAAAAATATTCTAGAAACTGTTCAAGCCAGTGGTGGTAAAATGGAATATATCTTTTTAGGAAGAGATGCTTTGTCTGGGTTTGATCCAGAAGGCTTCGCTGCAAGAAGTATATTCGGTGAGATGTATGGATATGCTATGCCAAAGCCTATGTATGAAGCCATGAGTAACGTCATCAATGAGAGAACAAGTGTCATGGGTGATGTGTTTAGAGCTTTATATTATCCTATGGTAAAATTAAAAGGTCTTTCTCAATATGTAAAAACTATTCTATCTCCGATCACACAAGTTAGAAACGTAACATCTGCTTCTTTGTTTGCACTGGCACAAGGCAATGTAGGTAAGAACGCTAGTCTTTTTGAATCTGTGGATCTAGTTCTTAGAGATTTAATTGACAGAGAGTTAAAATTTAAGGGTAATGGTAAAATTAAAAAATTTGCAGATGATCGCTTTGACTTTAGTTTAAATGATGAAGTTCTTGACTTCTTGGTAGATTTACAAAACAGAGGTGTTATTGGTAGTTCTGCTCAGCTTAGAGAGATACAAGCAAACCTACGACAAGGACTAGGATACAGAGGTCCGAATGATGTGACTGATATAAGAGCGGACAGAAGAGTGGCAGATCCAGAGGCAGATACAGTTGTGGTATCTGATTTTGAAATAGCGAGAGGTGCTGCAAGAAACTCTTCCAGTGAAGATGCTTTAAGAAGACAAGGTGGCAGATTAGAATTTCCAGACCCAACTGGATTAAAAGGCATGGGTAAGTCTGCATTAAAAGGCTCTATGAATTTAGGAAGACGTTTCCTTGATACAACAGAAGGACTGTATAAAGGTGGTGATGACGTTTGGAAGATATACAATTATGCTTTTGAACTACAAAAATTAAGGAACGCCAAAGCAAAAATAGGAACTGACTTTGCAGACAACGCTTCACAAAGAAGAACACAACTTGCCGCTTTTGGTAGACACATAAACAAAAGAGTTGGCGAAGGTCTTGACGAAGCAATGAGAAGAGCAGCCGCAGACACAGTTCGTAATACAGTTCCAAACTATGAACTCGTGCCAGAGTTTATCAAAGGATTAAGAGGTGTGCCTCTTGGAAACTTTATAGCGTTCCCAGCAGAGATACTAAGAACTGGTTTCAATACACTTGATGTTGCAGCCAAAGAGTTAGAAAGTCCAATACAAGCTATCAGAGAAATAGGTATGAAAAGACTTATGGGTGGTGTAACTGCCTTTGGATTAGTGGGACCTGGTCTACAGAAAATGGCACAGACTTTGACAGATACAAGTGACGAAGAGATAACATCTGCAAATAGACTTGCAGCATCTTGGCAAAGAAACTCACAATTAATACCAGTGGGTAAAGACGATCAAGGTAACTTTGAGTATATTGATTTTAGTCACACAAATCCATACGACTTACTATCAAGAGGATTTAGAACTGTTTTAAATTCTTACAAAGAGGCAGATGCACAGAGCACTGACTTCAAAGGAACGGTCAGAAAAGTTATGTTTGATGGATTAAGTGAGTACGTCACTCCTTTCATGGATTATTCTATGGTGTTTTCTGCATTACAAGATGTGTTACCCACACCAATGGGTGGTCGTGGAGGCAGAACAAGATCTGGTGCAAAAGTATACAGACCTCAAGATGCTACAGGCGTGGCAGTAGAAAAATCTTTACTTCATTTAATAAATACAATTATTCCAGGTGGTGTTCCTATAAGAGTGCCAGTCGGTGCAGATCTTGGTATTGCTGGAGGTAACTTCCAACCAGTTAAAGGAATAGAAAAATCTAGATTTTTAAGAGGTGTATTCTCTCAAGAAGGAGAGGTGGAGCCAAGCACTGGTAAAACTTACAAACAAGGGTCAGAATTATTTAGAGCATTTACTGGTTTGAATACTCAAACATTAGATCTTAAAAGACTTGCAGAGTTTAGATCGCAAGAATTTAAACAAAAAAGATCTGGTACTGCTACATTATTTAACGAAGTGCTAAGACTTGAAGATGCTTCACCAGAGCAAGTCTTAGAAGCATTTAGTAGAGCAGATGACGCTAGACTCAAAGTTTTTAGAGAGTATGCTTTAGCAGTAGATGATTTACAAAATTTAGGATTATCTTTGCCAGAAATTAGAAAAGTTATGAAAGACGCTCAACTTGGTAATGAAGAAATAAATTCTATCCTTACAGATAGATATGTGCCTTTCAAGCCAAGCCAAGAAAAAATACTTGAAGCTCGAAAGAAGAAAAATATTTTTGTTCCAAGAGGTGAGATAAATGTAATGAGAGCTATGAGAAGAGGTATATCTTTAAGAAAAGAAGAGAAGCCAGAAACTCCAGATCCAGTTTCTAGTTTGTTTGGCATAGGCAATCAGTTACCAACAGATCTTCCTAATGTTGCACCCACAAATGTAGCAGAGACAGAAGAGACACAACCTTCTTTTGAAAACATAACACAGACTGCAAACATACAACCTGGCGCTGGAATAAGAACAAATCCTTCTTTTCTTGGTGGAGACCCAGATAGTATTCTTAAAAATTTAGACATAGCTAGGAGAACTGGATGAGGCTATCACCACATTTCACTTTAAGTGAATTTACAAAATCACAAACAGCAGAGCGAAAAGGTATCGATAATACACCAGAGCCAATACATATTAAGTGTATGGAAACACTTTGTTTAAATGTATTAGAACCTATTCGTGAACACTTTGGTAAACCCATGACAATAAACTCTGGTTATCGCAGTGTTGATTTGTGTGAAGCGATTGGATCAAAAGCAACCAGTCAACATGCAAAAGGAGAAGCGGCGGACATAGAAATAGCAGGCATAAGTAATGCAGACCTTGCTGTGTTTATCAAAGATAATCTTTCTTTCGATCAACTTATTTTAGAATGTTACGATCAAGCAAAAGGTCCCAGCTCTGGTTGGGTGCATGTATCTTTTGTAGGGCAACCAGAAAACAGATTAGATGTGTTAACTTACGATAGGTCGAACGGATATAGGAAGGGTTTGATTTTCTAACAGATGGCTACGTTAGTCGTGAATCTACCCTCGATAGATGTATGGGTAAGAAAAGAATATTTAAGAGATGGCGAAGACGGACATGGTGAGTTTGTCAAAGGCATTTGGGTTACTGCGAAATCTATTCCAGGTCGAGCTTTCTATTTTGAAACTTACCTTCCAGACTATGGTGCTCTTTATGATAAACTACCTATTAGTGCTTTTACTGTTGAACCACAAACCCCGACTCCAGATATGGATCTTTATAATCTCCAGTTTTGGAATTGCATGGACTATGGCGTGGTGGCAATCAGTAAACAATTTATAGGCTCGATGGACTTCGAAGTCTATACAAGAGATCATGGCATTGTAAAAGGATCGTATGTCTGCACTCTTGATAATTATCACGAGAGTATAGATAATATTGATTATTCAACAAGTGAGAAACCAGCAGAGCATAAGTCACACAATTTATTAGAGTTAGAGAACGGACAGTTCTGTTTGTATCCAAACAACAGAATGAGAGTATACGACAATTCGCTCACGCCAGATCAACCATTGCAGCCAGACTTCAAAGTTAGTACAGAAATATATCAAGTAGAGAATGGACAAAAGTTTAGACTCGGAGATACAGATGAATATTTTTGGAAAGCAAAAGGTGAATGATTGAGTTCTTGTTAATATTTATGATAGACGAAAGAATCGTAGATAGAACACAAAGATTTGAAAGTGTAGACAGATGTTTGTATTTTGCCGAAAGATTAACGGCCCAACCAAATGTTCCCAACGAAAATGGAAAACCTGGCAAAATCATAGCATATTGCAAACCTGTAAGAAAAAATTAAGCTCTCAGATCGCCACACAGTGGCGAAGCGATACCACTGTGTGTGATCTTACGCTACGTTATGCTCTTCTAGTGTACGCTTGTGTGATAGCCATTTCAAGCCATTTAGCTAATTTGACCCCAATTTTCTTTTATTTCAGCGTCAACTTCGAAAGGTATCTTAAGTTCTGGTATACAATTACACATGATGTCTTTAATTTGCTCCACCTGCTTGTCGTTTTCTATATTAAAACACAACTCATCATGCACAGTTAACATGGGAGATAGTCCAGCCTCGTAACAATCGACCATTGCTTTCTTAGTTTGATCAGCACTCGACCCTTGAATCAATCTGTTCAACGCCTTGTATGTGAAGGCTCTTCTGATTCTACCCTTGCCACCATACTCATCAATGGCTTCCTTCATAGGTAGTGCTTTATTATATGTATACGAGATGGGTTCATACATATTGAATCTACATTTACGACCTAACCAAGTTCTGATCACACCACTATCTGCTGCTCTTCGCATAGCTTTTTCAGAAACTGACTTCAAGAAAGGAACTTTGTCATTATATTTATCAAGAAGACTTGTCGCTTCTTCCATCGACAGATCTAGTATGTTTGCCAACTTGCCTTTACCCATGCCATACATCAAACCAAGATTAACTGTCTTCGCTTGTTTTCTCGGTATACCAGCAATATCTGCTACGATCTGATGAAAGTCAGCTTGTCCCTCTTTATACAAATTAACAACATCATCTATCTGTGGGTGTCTGTCTATGCCTGTCAGTGTGGCACAATAATGCACAAGCCATCTTGGTTCTTGTGAGGCATAATCAAATGATCCCCACTTACAATCTGCCTCTGGAATAAACAAACCTCTAATTATTTTTTTAATATACGGATCTCGTGCAGGTATCTGTTGCAAATTAGGATTGCTTGAGCTAAACCT
>VTLG01001788.1_pt1 | contig 31356 bp, 36 predicted proteins | sample 4694571 | NCBI WGS metagenome assembly VTLG01 (sample SAMN12604809, study PRJNA352737) | marine metagenome | biome: ENVO:00000447; feature: ENVO:00000209|ENVO:00000569|ENVO:01000036; material: ENVO:00002151; isolation source: viral sequences binned using virsorter ...
ACCTCCGAAGTATAGGGTATACTTGGGAAGAATATAAGGTTTAGTGGTCAGTTTGAGATCTGTCTTGGGTATGGTCTAATGGTAAACCCATTGTCTTATACTCAAGTTGTTGTTTCAAGAAGAGGATCTCCTCCTGATACTGTGTAATCTCTGCTTCTAATACATCTATGTGGTCTTGGTAGACTGTTAGCATGTTCTTAGCTTTATCGAGTTCTAATTCTAGATCCCAGTCCATTTGGGTTCCGTGTTTTACTATTTATTGGCTTCATCTGCTGATTTCCATATAAAAACCCATAGCCAAACTAAAGATATTATTAAGACTAGTAATTCAAATACTGGTGTTGGGATTGCTGGTCGCATCGATTTGTATTTGTATTGGACTGTTTAATCGTTGTAATACCCCTTGTACTGCGTATGCAGTAAATACTTGAGGTATAATGAATGCTATCATTGCTATTACCCAGAAAACGTAGTAATAGTTCTCTTTATTTTGTGTCCTCATTAGTAGGTAAGTTAAAGATAATGAGCCAGGCGATTGCAAGCACCATGATCAAGAATACTCTTATTGATGATGGGCTTGTATCTATCACAGTTGATCTTTCAAATATTTTATGAGATCATTCTGTCTGATATCATTCTCCACAATAGTCTTCGTCTTTTCGGCAATGTCGTCCAAGATATTAACGTCAAGACCTGCGAATGGTGGAATGATACCAAGTATGCGAAGTAATCCATCTACAAATAGTGCTAAACATGTAAATCCAAGTATCATACTAATGATTGTTGCATCACGATTGTGCTTACGCATGGATGCTTCATCAATTGCACGAGCTTCTGCTAAGGCATCAGCGATCATCTTATCAACTTCTCCCTTAGTGTAGAAGTTACCTATTACTGGGATATCATGCTTGTCCATGTTGTCCGTAGTAGGCTTTGAAGTAGTCAACAATACCATTGGTTGATACCTGCTTATCGATCCAATCGTCACAACAATTGTATATTGTTGCATTCTCATTAGGAAACTTAGCCATTAGTATAGTAAGGCATCGTTGACGCAACTGCATCTTATCCTCATTGTACTTCCAACTGTCTGATAGTTTCATAATTAATAGAACTTTGTACGATTATTATACTCTTTATCTATCTCAACGACAATACTATCCATGATTCTGTTAAAGGATCGGGACATTTGTCTGTATCCACTACCAACATACAATTGTCCTAGGAATACAGACACAGTTGCTGCACCCCAGAAGATATAATAAAACCTTGACTTCACTTGGTTTCTTGCTTTGGTTACTTTATATTGTGGCCACGCTGGTGCTGGTGCAATAGGTGGTTCTGGGTATGATTTAGTCATAATTAGGCATAAATTCTTGTTAACATATGATGCATATGTGTTGATATTATAATAAATAGTGGTAGAATTAGGAACAACAAGATGAAATGAAAATTTCTCTGTTATGATTCAATTTAAGAGGTAAACATATGCACAATCTAGTCTCACGAAACCAACTTGATCAATATAGTTACTTTGATATCGATACTAATAATAACGAATCAATAATGAACGATTACTTTGAGTGTATAGTTGAGTGTGAGGTAGATAATAACAACTGCAAGTCGGTCTGTACTGAGATCCTCAAGCAGTAGTCCACTTAACAAACTATCATAAGACCCCTCGCAAGAGGGGTTTTTTAATGCTATTCTTCCTCTACCTTTAGATCATCAAGTGTATCTAATACTTTGTCTGCATTGTCTAGCTGATGCAGTGTCCATAGTATTTTGGATAACTCCTTAATGATGTAAGGTCTCTCATTACGAGATGCATGATGCAGGGCATTTCTTATGATGCCTTCTGCTTCATTTATGTTTTCTTGGGTGACTTGACTAAGTGCCATAATGTATACTGTTCAGGTTTAAGTTTCAATCGTTTGATTTGTTTACACACATCATCATAGTCTCTAAACCATGATTTGTTAAATGTGTCCTTCTTAACAGGATGTAAGTACCAAGGCATTGTATTTGATATGTTACCATTACCATTGCCTAGTTCCCATTTAGCATCGGACTTGACTGTGGTATACTCTGGTTTCTTATCACTCCTAGTCTTACGTTGCTTAGGGGCATTCAATTCTTTTACTTTAGAATCAAATGCCCTTTGTGTCCTAGGCATCAGATACTGTTAGATCCTTTACTACAGGACCATGATCAGATACCAAGTATTGATATCCAATTGCTCTTCTACCTTCATTTGTACGTAGAAGATCAGTTATTTGAGAGTCAGATAGTTTTAACTTCATGACTCTTCTCATACATGCTCTAGATTTATTCAAAGAGTAGGTCATAGTTTGCACTCACCACATAGTTTTAAGATTTCGTTGATTTCAGCCTTGAGTTCTTCCTTGATAGTCGCATTCTTCTCTTGAACTAACTTAACAGTTAGCTCATCAAGCGTCTTCTGCAGTTGACTCGTAGAGTCTTTTGATGTCATCGATCCTTGTAAAAATTGTGAGTTCTTTATTTATGTGTTCAGGGTCGAACCAATAGTAGAACTCTTCATAGATTGATTGAGCATCATGAAACTTCTCTTCATTGACTAATTCAATGATACGTTCCATTGCTGCATCACAAATATCATCACGCATGGCTGATATGCGTGTGGAATCACTATCATCCCTGTTCATAGGTCAATAGATTATTCAAGTGGTTATAGGTAATAAACCTAACTCCTTTGGGTAACAGTTTATTAACTGCTGCTGCAAAGTCATTAGGATATTTACCAAATAACCTCCAATACCTATCAATTTGATCATCATCAAGATCCTGACGAGGTACAACCCTAGTTTGGTATGTACCTTCAACAGGCACAACATCTTGTGTTACTGGTTGTTGGATGAGTTCCAACAATTCATCACGAATTAAATTCATAGGTCTATGAGGTTAAGAACAGTATAGCATGAGAATGGACGGTAGTCAACCCCTATCTAAGATAGAGGTAACCACCTGCCCAGTCTGCTCTCTCTATGCACTGTGCATAGGATACTTCATCTAATAGATTATATCTTGCTATCTTTGCTGGTCCTCTCCATGATGCTGGTTTGAATACATCACCACTCTTCTTATCAATGAATGCATGTACACTCTGCTGATTGTTGATCATCATGATCTTCCAATACTTACGACCTTCAACAACATCAAATACTGTGTCGGATGCATATCCTTTTCTATCATACTGTGTCTGTAGTCTCTGACCGAGTATGATTACTCTGTCTGCTACTTTCATTGTGTCTGGGTAGAATGCTGTTTTAGTCATGACTTCTGGGTGTCCTTGATTGGTATGTACCTATAATAACGGTAATTTAGCAGGAATGGTGGAAATACGTGCAGTTTGTAAACTGGCATAGTCCTCATGCAACTCACATCCAATGTATGCTCTACTATTCTTCTTAGCTACCATAGCAGTAGTACCTGAACCCATAAAAGGATCTAATACTATATCACCCTTCTCACTACCAGCAAGAATACATGGTTCAATGAGATCAGGTGGATAGCAAGCAAAATGAGCACCCTTATAGGGTTTGTTGGTTACTGACCACACACTACGCTTATTCTTCTTAGTATATGATTTAGTAAGACCTGAATGTGGTTGCAATCCTGTACCCTCATTGTGATACTTACCATTCTTTCTATTTCTTGTACCCCAGTCTTGCTTTACTGGTTCTTTTATTGCTTCATGGTCATAATAATAATATTTACTCTTACTCAATAAAAATATGTACTCATGTGATTTAGTACACCTATCCTTGACTGACTCAGGCATTGGATTAGGTTTGTGCCATATTATATCTTGTCTTAGATACCATCCATCAGCACGTAATGCAAATGCAAGCATCCAAGGTATACCAATTAGATCCTTATCTTTATATCCTACAAGCTTATTGGATCTACGTGGTGTTGTTACAGGTAAGTCTTGTCTATTCTTTGCAACAGACTGCTTAGGTATACATCCATCCTTCCTGTAATTATAATATGAATCACCAATGTTTAACCACAGTGTACCATCATCAGTCAGTGTATCACGTACTAATCGGAATACCTTGACCATTTCTTGAACGTATTCTTCAGGTGACTGTTCCTGACCTATCTGATTATCTTCACCACCATAGTCTCTTAGACCATAGTACGGTGGTGATGTAACACACATACGTGGTCTCTCAGCAATACCAGTGGTAATGTGACCATGTAATGTCTTAAGTGTGTCTCTACAGTCACCAAATAATACTGTGTTTCTCATTTTTTAAACACACCAAATTTAGTTAGTAAGTAAAGTGATAATACTGTCCAAAATACTATTTCTAATCCTATGTTATTCATGCTCCACCATCCCTCCTACCTGTTCTTGGATTAATTGGTAGTTTTCCTTTTGGATTTAATTTCTTATATGGATCTGCTGAAGGATCTGGTTTCCTCAATCTAGAATTAGCTCCACGAATATGGGCATTCTTCCAGTTATATCCATTTTTATAACGAGTATCTGCTGGTAGTTTAGTAACAACAGGTTCAATCTCAACTTCTTCACTACGAAGCAATGCAAACTCCCAAACATATTCTCCTGTTGCTAGTGTATGTTTAGAAACATCCTCGTAGGAATAAATCTCACCAGTAGACTTGTCTTTATACAGACGTATTCCCTCATTAACAGCTGCAGATTGAATATGACCCCAATCATGATCTTCTCTGTATTCGCCACCAACTTTGAAATAATACTTAGTTTTTTTCATTAGTCATCAAGGACACTGTAGAATGTATACTTCAAGAATAGTTCTTCACCACTCTTGATCTCTTTAATAGTTCTCATGTAATATATCTTACCCCACTCTTGATCTTCTTCTATCTTAACACAATTAGGTTTATCACTATGATTAACGAAACCACCAAGAGGTGTTCTCATGATAGATTCATCCACAACAACATGAGATATACCTAGGTCAACACCTTCAGGTATATCATCAGTAGCAAATAATCCTTGACCTGCTACTGGACTGTCTTTAACTTTAATGAATTCAGGTAATGCTTGATACATTATACTTCCCTCGATTCACGATGACCTGGTCTACCTTGTGATCTCATATGATAAGTTGTTACATCACCTGAAGTTAACAACCAACCAGTTAAAATAAACTTCTCATTAGAATATGGTGGATTACCTCTATGAAAATGTGTTACTCCACCAGGCCATATCACACCCATATTCTCTTTGGGTTTGATCTTCATACGTTGATGAGGAAACTCTGTCTCACCACCATCCTCAACATCATTAAGATATATCATCCAAGCTAATGTTCTACTTGTATTATAATATCCTGTTGATTCAGTATGAAGTTTATGATAACCACCACCAATCTCTGTTTTCTGTAACAATGTACAACCATTTATCCAATCAGCATCAAGATCTTTAATTAAATAAAACTCTTGCATGTAAGGACTCAGCATCTTTGTAAATACTGCATCACTTATAGTATTTGCTTCCATTGGTGCAAATGGTTCTAATTGTAATTGACTATCAACTACTGTACCATTGTTACGAGTATGTGTTCCTGCAGCCATATTAGCAAGAGGATCAGAAGCACTAGGTCTCTTCCTAATCCTCTGACCCATTTGTGAGCAAACAGTAGAAACAAATCTAAATGTTTCAGGATCGATTACGTTATCAAATGTTCTAATGAATGTTTCGTTATCGTACATGTTCTTGTGATGCTCTCACTCTTGTGTTGTCTATCCTATTATAGAGTGATGAACAATCAAGTCCATCAATCTCAGGATCAGGTGCTTCCATCATTAATGATTGAAGATAATATAGTTCTTGAGTGGACACCTCAAGTTGTGTAATAACACCATCAAATTTCATAGCAACCATCTGGTAACATTGTTTCATCTGGATTATTAGTCCAGTCTATAAACTCATTATAAGACATTCTCTCCCCTTCGTCAACCTTTAAAGTATACTCTTTATAGGATAACCTCAATTCAGCGTCTTCTAGGGGCGATAAGAGGTGTCTCAGATCATCTCTGGTTTGTGCGAGTTCATACAACGAATTGAAGCCCTCCTCATCCAGAAGGACTTCAAACTTTAACTCTTCTTCCATTTTTAATATCGTGATGGGATCTTATCATATGTAGAATCCTTTACATATGGTCTTGGATTAACCATGCTCTGTACATATTCTATGCATTGATCTTTTAACATCATCAGGTCATCAATACAGTGCTGATTGTGAGCACATGCTCTAAGATGATGATCAGGTTTGTGCAAAGACTCTAATAAAAGAGTCCTTGCACGATCCCAAGATTCAAATGCATCAGAAGGTTCTATTGACCTTTGATCCTTTGAAGCCATTACTCCTCCTCAAAATAAATTCCATGAACAGCGTTGAATGTATCAACTGATAAGTAATCCTGTTGATGAACATCAGAATCACCAGTAACAATGAACTCTTCAACAAAGTATCTAGGTGAGACACCTAATGACTCTGCTGCTGCAAACACTTCACCTGATTGCTCATCATCACAACCAAGGTAATCAATTGAATACTCAAGATCAGTAAGAACGGATTCTACAGACATGTGCGTGTATAGTATAGTATAGGGTGAGCGAAAACAAAACTGAGGGTCTATTGTGCATTACCCCAACGGTCATGTGACTGCTTCTAAGTCAGTCTAGTCGGGAACTCGTTTGTTTTCGCTCCTCTATTATACACAGGATCAAGAGGGTGGGAAGGGGGTGTGTGCCAGTTTGTTGAACTGCACACTGACTCAACCAAATGACCTCCAGTGGCTATAGTGTATAAGTCCTGTATCAAGGTCAGTATAGTCTGGATGCAGCATGAGTTTAACATCACCTGCTACCGAACGCAAGTATGTTCCTGAACCGTCACAACTCTTAACGTAATGAGGTAGTTTGGATGGGAATAACAACAGATCACCTTTTGATACAGACAATGTATTATACTGTGTGTTAATAAAATTGAATTCTCTTTTTAAACTTCTTCTTGGTGACCTTGGATCATATACACCATCAAAATACTTATTAAGATTGTTATTAGGATTACCAAATACTATGAATGAATCAGGTGGTGGATCAACATAGTATACAAATGATAAATCAGAACATGCATGTGTATGCTCTCTTATATCATCACTATAATCTAGCATTGTACACCATGTCTTCATGATGTATGGTATAATCTTATCAGTATTAATGCTTGCTGCTTCTAAACATGCTATAATATTATTATTCAAGCATGTGAAGAATGATTTCAACTCATCATCATGATGCATGAGACATTTATTTCTAGTCTCACCAGTTGAGGGGCATGACCCATCATCTAATACTTCATGAGGATCGAAATGGTATTGTTTCTTCCCTTGCAACAAATCCTCATACCCAGTCATCTTACACTGGTAAATAACTGTAGGAAATATAGAATGTATCTGAGAATTATTCATGTCTGTTGAATCATATGGTACTTATCTCTCATTAGAAAGTACACTCAAATTAAGGGATGAAGCTGATCATATTATAGCACATGATCCTGAAGAAAAAAAGACTTGGTGGTATAGTTTCAATAGACCACCACAAAATATAATAGAAGACTTTATATATCAATCATCAAGACAGCACAATACATTTGAAAGTTATATTGGTGCTGAGTGGTGGATTAGAACTCATAATGATAAGTCAAGTGCATGGCCATTTCATATTGATGCTGACCTTGGTCGTCACAGAAAGAAAGAGGGATATATATCTGCACCATTTTGTAGTGTAACATACTTATCAGATTATGGACAACCAACTGTATTAGTTGATCGTTATCATGACTGGACTATACCCACACAAGATGGATTTTATACTACTGGTGATAATATGTGGAGCTTGTGGTGTTCACCTGCTTTAGGTAAGCACCTTAGTTGGTCACTACCATACTTCCACGGTGTTGTTCGTAACTATGGTGATTTCCCAGAGGGTGAGAAACGAGTAACATTAATGTTTAATTGTTGGAAAGGTGAAAAACCTTATGCACCTGAATGTATAGAATATAATCTAGACTATAAAATATCTAAGGGCAAAGTAACATTAACACCAATCAAAGATAAACTAGAATTCTTATTACCACATGGTTTCATGGTTGCTAACCTTGAGGGTGAGGAATTATCAATACAATATCATGGATTTAACCAGAAAGGTAAGACATGGTTAGTAACTCAAGAAGCACCACGTGGTCTTGATACTACTCCACATTTTCCCAAGCAAGATTACCAGTAGAATCAAATACACATGCATATATGTAATGATCTGCATCTGGACAGAGACTAGACTTAGGGAACCAGTCCTCTGCATCTGACTGTGCTGAAATAGTATCAGTATAAGTGTACGTACCAAATGTAGAATTCTTGAAGTTTTCTAGTACTGCACTTGGTAGAAATTCACCATACCATGTCCATATAGTATTGATCTTGGTGGTATCACCAGCATCCTCTAATTTTCTCATCTTAGCACCATCATGCCAGATGAATGATTTACCTGATGCTTTTGCATAAGCACCTAATGTATCTTGAAGTCCTTTATAGTCCATAGTTAGTCTAATTTATATGTACTTGAATATTTCCTCATCAACTTATATTTAACAAAGTTCATATATGTAGTTGGATCGATGTCTGGTTTCCATTTCTCTGAATCTATTGCTGCTAATACATGTGTAATTAAATCATCATAATCATATATCAACTCACGTATGAACTCATCTTGTACTAATGTTTCTATCCACATAACTGCTACTCTACGTTCACCACTAGTAACAGGCATTACTTTGTGCCATAGATTTGGATCAAAGAATAACGATTCACCTTTAGCTAAACGATATTGATATGTTTCTGACCCCAATCTAACTTGTAAATCACCACCTTCATACTCACTAGGATCATTGATACCAGTAATCATAAGATAATCTGTTCTCAATGATGTGACCTTACCTTTACCCATAATAGGTAAATCATTATGCCAATTATAAAATCCACCAACCTCTTGGTTAAGTGGATCCTTCTCTTCAGCACAATATTTCAAAAACATTGGTACTGTTATTTGTCTGACCATGATAAGCTTAGCAAAATCAGACTTCCACCATTGATCTTGGAACAATCTATCTGCTGCTCCATCATCATCAATCATTTCTTGATTTCGCTTGAAGTATCTGTTCTTAGTACCAGTTGCTCCACCATCACGAAATTCTTTAAAATTATATAAGTTGTTGATGTTATCACAGACAACATCAGACAACCATTTCATTCTTCGTATCACTGACTTGCTTTCATTTGGTCAACTATTGCTTGTTCTAGTTCGATCTGTTTAATCAATCCATCAATAGGATCAGTCATATGTGAAATACCAGGTATATTTAGATTAAATCCTTTGGTTGTTGGTGCTTTAATCCTTACTGCAACTCTAAGATATTCTAACATCGCTGCATCCATCTTCCTCTCGGCATCTGGTGTACCAGGGAAATCACAATATTGTTCATCAGTCGCTAAGTAAGCAACTCCACTATTATAAGGCAAGAAGTTGTTTTTGTAAACCTTTGGATCAATAGGTATCTTGATACTCTGAACTAGATTAGTACCAGCAACCTCAAATTGATCAGGTAACTCACGTATCTTCTGTCTCCATGTCTTCCAGTCTGTTTTCTCGTCAGCAGTAACAGGTGCATCCTCTAACATTGTCCAGTCAGATGTATGCAATAGAAAATCTCTCCAGATTTTAATCCTAGTTAATGATAAACCTTTCTCTTTCTCAATGATCCTATTAATTGTATCACTAACATCTGCTTCTACTACTGATAGAGATGCATCAAATGCTTCTCTTGCAGCAGTAACAAATGATCTTACAGTATCAATGTCTGGTTCTGTAAATTTATAATCTTTCCACCAATAATTACCAGTCGTATGATTACGAACATACTTCTGCTTATCACATGTCCATGATTCAGAAGAACCATTACTATACTCAAATCTAATTAACTTATCTCTATCAGAGCTCCATAAAGGATATAATACTGGTGTGATATAAGTATCCCAACTAGTATCTGATATTGTTTGAGTGTTGCTACCACGTGTTATTTGTCTCGTAGTACCACTAATAATTAATGTGTTATTGTTTAATTCCATGTTACACTGGTTGTTGGTAGAACCATCCTGTTAGTATATATTTAGTTCCCTTAAGAACTAGATTGCCCTTATGGGTATGAGTGAATCCACCAGGAAATATACAGACTGTGCCTGTAGTAGGTTTAATTCGTCTCTTTTGATATAAAAACTCAGTCTCTCCTCCTTCAAAATCTTCATTAAGATAGATTGTCCATACTAAATCTCTATTCCTTTCATTAAATGATCCATTTTCATGATGAAATACATGATAACCACCACCTTCAGGTGTCTTTTGAAACTTAGTAGTCCATGATGTAAGAGGAACTTTAGTTAGTGCTGAATATTCAGTACAATAATGATTAAGACATGCTTGTAGATATTGATTAACACGTGCATTCAATACACTATCAAGATTATCCAATAACAAAGCAAAGTCTTTTCTTCCCATGTTCTTCTCTGGGAACTGTTCACCTCCAACCATAGCATTTGCTTCAGCAGCAAAAGGATTCAATGGTTTGAGATCCTTATCCATATTTCTTTGAACTGCACCTTCTTCCCATGCTTTAAAGAACCCCATGAGATCATTACAAAATGCAGAAGGCATAAAGTTTGGCCAAACAGCAATAAAATCATCAAAGTCAGCCTTCTCACCCATCATATTGACAGGAATAATAGGCGTGACCATCTCCATGTAGTTGGACGCACCTGTTCCAGTTATAGACATAATTTAATCAATAAGCTTTTATTAAGTATTTAACCCTGAAATATTTTAGCACAAGAGGCACTGCTTGTCTAGGTACTATTGCAGGAGCAACACTTATCTGTGATGCACCAGTCATAGTCAACTGACCCTCATTTAATGTGATACCAGCATCTGCTGGTGTAATGCTCATGGCTTTCTGTTTAATAAACGAAACAAGTTTTCCTTGATCGTTATTCTTAGCATTATTCCACTTATGAACACCATACACATTATCATTAGGTGAGGAAGAATCTTGCTCATAAGCATCATATGTACCACCACTACCATACTGTTGATTACCAACATTACCAGCAGCACTAGGGAATGATCTATTCTCACCCCATATAATTCTTACAAGTCCAGGTCCACCATCACCAGGATCAGATGCTACATCACTAGATGAATGATGATAGTTTGCACCACCACCAGCACCATATCCTTGACCATCACCACCAAATGCATCATGATATATTGTAGTACCACCAGTACAATCTGTTCTTGAATTTAACAGAATTGCATTGGTATTATTATTTTTTACACGCCAAGCAATACCAGCAGGGTTATCTGACCATGTATCAGAACCAGGAACAGAAACATTAGTTACTTGGAATGTAATAATATGATATCCTTCTGCTAAGCTTGTTAAAGTAACAGTAGTTGATGGTGTGCTAGGTGTAGGAGTGGTTACTGAACTAAATGTTTGTGATGTTAATGTGCTACCATTAGGTGCTAACCAACTAAGGACACCTTGGTTATCACAAGCCATCTCTAATTCAACAGATGCATAACCACCAGAAGGTACTTCTAATACTGCACCACCTGTTTGTGGTTGACCTATGTAAGGATCAGTTGCACTAAGATTTTGAACAGCAGGGTATATTGCATAATCTTTCATAAACTGTGACCATACAGCAGCAGTACCAGATGATAGTTGACCAGCACCAACTCCAACCCAGTTCTTTGTACGTGCTTGTGGTGATGCTGTATTCTCACCATTCAATCCACCAGATCCACCAGCACCTCCAGATACTACACTGTAAGTAGTAGTAACACTGTTACCACCAATACCATCAGATCCAATTCCTAATTTACCTACACCTCCACCACCAGCACCACCAGTTACACCACCAGCAAGGTTGTAGTCACCACCAGCACCACCAGCACCAGATCCAGATGGTGCATTTTTAGAGTTTCCACCACCACCATTTCCAGCATATCCAGCAGCTCCACCACCACCTCCATAAGGTGTGGCATCGCCTCCTTGTCCACCGCCATTACTTGTACTACCTTGTCTTGTTGATGAATCAGCAAGTCCACCCAATGAAGAAGATGTCCTAGCCACACCACCACCTCCAGCAGCACATGTGTTATAGTCTTTAAAGTATGTGGTTCCACCATTATGAGCTGTGTTAGCTGTAGAACTCGTGCTACCTATACCACCTTTACCTACAACTCCATTGAAACTTGTACCAGGTGTCACAGAATAATTGTTAATGTATGATAATGCACCTCCACCACCACCTTTATTACCACCGCCACCACCAGCACCTCCTCCAATACAGAGTACACATATGCTAGTAACACCATCAGGTACTATCCATGAGAAAGGACTGTTAACACCAACAGTTGTAGTGAATTCTACCTGTCCTTGAGCAGCAGTAGATGTATTAGATGATTGCTCATTCTCATATGTTTTTGATATATCATATGAATACTGGTCTTTTGGTTCATCTAATCCAGTATCAGCACCAGATTTAATTGGTCTTTCTTCTGCTAACCAGTGTGAGTGTGGTGCAGCAGTACCTCTAGTTGGGTCGTATGATTGAATAGCACCATATCCAGTTCTATAACCTTTCTGATTGTCCTCGTTATTAACTGATCCACGAGACATAGTTTGTCTAGTATCAACTTCACTAGTAAGAACTGTATGTGTATGTGGTGGTGGACCTGATAACTGCTTCTCTTCTAAAGGTCCAATTTGTAGTGTTGCTGTTCCTGTTAATGTTCCAGTAATAAATGCTGTTACAGCATCATAACCACTAACTCTAGCACTACCAAAATTATATTCTTCTAACTGTCTTGCTCGTGATATATACCACTCTCCACCCATGTTACCAACTTCCATTGATGCTTCATCAGGTGTTAAAGAACCAGGTCCATCAATACCATCAGGACCATTTATTCTTTTCATCCTCAAGTCAGGTACTTTAAATTTACCAAGATCAGTACCAGCTGGAGTATGACCAGTTCTACCTGTCTTTGTACCATTCCAATTTGATATATTTACATTATCATCACCACCATACTTGTTACCAAGTACTTCATATAATAATGGGAAATCAGATATATTTAACTCTTGTCCTTCACAATAAACATAACCAGGATAATTATATGCTACCTTATCTTTATCAATAACATTTGATGTACTGTGAGCATCGATATACACAGCAATAATTGACCCAATTGGAGCACCTAGGTCGGCTTTGGTATCTGAATAATGATGATTATAAAGACCCTGATCTCTTTTGGTGGAAAATATAGGCATCAGAATTTAATTAGGTATTCTAGGACAATATATGGCGAAACAACATCATCAAATTTCTCAACTGTTGATACTCTTATATTTACATCAGCTTGCAAACCATCTGGTCTAGCAGTAGCAACATTAGTAGTAGCAGTATAATCAGTATCTCCATACTCACGTTGTATTCTATGACTATGTGATGTAAAATCAGTTGCTTCAGATCCTGGTGGTGTCTCTGAAGTTTCTACCCTATTTCTAGCAGCAGGCCATTCTATTTGACCACCTTCATCACCAGTACGAGTATCATATGCCCACGCTTCACCTACGTTTATAGTAGTTATATTTGGCCATGATGTAGCAGTATATGAGTTTATGGTTAATGTAGGATTCCAAAGTCCTGGTAATGCAGTAACTGAAGATCCAGCACCAGCAGAAGATGCATACCCCATGAAATACTTATTCCAATCAGTACATCTCCATGCACAGTTACCTAATCCACCAATACCATTCTTTGTTGTATAGTATTCATATGCTCTAGCATTACAGTTACCTTGTGATAAACTACCTGTATAACTAGCATCTTGTGCTCTTAAGTATGATGGTCTAGAAAGGTTTGGATATGCTGGATGATCTTTAACTGCAACAAAATTTATACTACTACGATGCATGTGAGGTCCGAACTGATTAGCAGATACAGATTCAGTTTCAGTTGTAGTAGGAATAGTCCAACCTACATTACCATTCAATGCAAAGTTTTGTTGTGGTATAGTGAATACACCATTAAATCCAACTGTAGCCTGAGCTCCTACGTTAGAGTTAATATTAACACCAACACCAGCTTTCTTAACTACTGATGAATTAGCACCAGTACCAACAGTCTTAGTTGCATCATTAGTGATACCGACATTACCTGAAGATGATGCCTGTACATGTTTAGATCCCATATCAGGAACCTGAAACTGATTATCACTCAATGTAGTATCTGCTTTCTTGTAGATAGATGCAGCACCTGTACCAAGTATTGCTGCTAGTTGTGGATAATTATCTTTATTATAGACACCACCATCACATTTTAAATAACCTGCAGGTAGATCTGCTATATTCTTTACAGTATTTGGATCAGGATCGGCAATAGGTGTAGACCAGTTAATAATAGTACCTGGTGCATTACCCAATTTTGCTTTTTCTTTCTGATAAAACTTCATTAGAACGCCCGAATTAAATACATCATACTCAAAGATGCAGTCTTCATGTCAACATTAATATTTAGTGCTGATGGTATGTTTTGTGCTGCTATAGTATTTGCTGTACCAGATAATGAACTCTGAATTTTAATGTTATCAACAGGTATAGTAGTTGGTGCTTTTAAATATCCAGCATTCATAGTCACTTCAAATGTATAATGAGAATGATATGATTGATTTTGATGGTACTCATCATTATGATTCAAACATGTACCATAAGTCTTAGATGATGTACTATCACCAGCAGTGAATAAATTTGTAGCAACGGCATCAGCAGCAGTTTGCTGACCTATCATTCCAGCAGTACCATTATATGAATACCAATTCTTTCTACCACTATATGCACCATAGTCTTGATGACTTGATAGAACTGGGTTTGTTATAGATCCAGCAGTAGTACCATCATATGTTGCACCTATTGGTCTAGGTATCGGACCTGACCATACAGGTTGTTGTGCAGAATATGGTTGACCAGTGGAACCAATAGCTGTAGTAGTGCTAAGTCTTGGTGCAGACATATCAACTAAAGTAACTCCTTGTGAGTACCTTGTTACATATCCATATCCACCAGGATTTCCTCCCTCAGAGAAATAATCCTGTCCAACTGCTACCTGTTTCTCTTTATCATTACCTTCACAACAACCAGTTGCTTCTGGACACTCAAATCCTTCAACATCTTCACCTTCAAGTAATGCAGTAGGATATCCAGATAGGTTAGCTGGATTAGAATGTCTATGACTAGGCATGTGATCCTTACTTAATTTCCTAGGAACCACATAATATGTTTTAAAGTATGATGGTGGGTTAACTGTAAATCCTCTTATCTGACCTGTTAAGTTACCAGAGTCAGCAACTGTGAAATTAATATCAGCAGGAGCATTCATTGATGTAGCTGGACTAACACCGCTACCATCACCTGATATTAGTTGTGTTCCTCCCTGTGGTATTAATACATCTTGAACTGATGGTTTAATCCATTCAACTTTCAGTACAAGAGGTGTCACACCTGAAGGTAAAGATGTTGCTGCTATTGTTATAGTATCATTAGCAGCCCATGAAGTACCACCATCAGTTATACTTGTAACTCCAGCTCTACCAGTTGTATCAACGTCAAGTACAATAGTCAAACCACTACCAGTTCCATCATCAGCAGTTAAAGGTCCGAAAGTATATGTTGTACTTGCTCTTAAATCATCTATCTCACCACTGAGAATAGATAATCCACCAACTGAGTTACTAGCTGCAGTCTGACCCATTTGTAGATGAGCATACTGTGCAGCAGAACTTACGTAACTTGGTTCATAATCAGTCAGTACTCTACCATTCAAATTAGGTAGTCTGTATACATCACCAGAAATATATCCACCATAGGATCTACCATTAAGACCACCAGTAGGTCCATAAGTATTACCTAATACAGAAGCAAGAATAGGATATTCTACTGCTTCTAGTGTTTGTCCTGTACATTGCAACCATCCATTAGGTATAGTTGATGCATCTCCCACCCAAGGGAGTATCGTCCCAACGGACGCTCCCTGCATTTGCCTTGTAGATTCGTAGTACTGAGTCATGGATTATATCTCCACTATCCACCATCCTTGGAATGTAGATGGTATTGTATTTGCCCCACTGTCTTCAGATCCAGCAAAGACTAGACCAAATCCAGCATTACGTGTTTGAACTATCAATTCTCCTCCCTGATATGCACTACTTAGTCCACCAGCATTTGTTCCTTGGTTATCTCCCTGAATTCTAATGTTCAAAGGAGCACGAATGATTAATGAGTTATCGTAAGAGAGTTTACCTCCAACTTCAACAAATCTAATCATATCACCAGTCTCTGCATCACTAGGTAATGTGAATACAGTATCAGCAGCAATGTTGACCATGTAATTCTTACCAGTCGCTAATGTAGCACTAGATGTTAGATACAACCAATGCTTACCACCGTTCTTATTGTAGAACTTATCAACACCAAATGCATCAATAGCAGCGTCTTGACGTATTCTATAGTTACGGTTAGCACTTACACCTAAGTTAGTTATATTAAGTGCATAGTCTGTTGTAGATGGAGTTGCAGTAGATGTGCTAACGATATTAACATGACCACCATTGACTGTTAGATCACCATCACCTAATGCACTACCATCAACACCGATTCTGGTATCACCAGTTGCTGCATCAACTAAGAACTTAGCAGTAGAAGCAGCACCGAATTGAATTCCAGTTGCACCATTGAATATTGCGAAGTCATCATTGATTGATAGTGAACCACCAGCAGATGTGTTACCTGTAGCAGCATTAACATAGAATGAATTCTTCTCTGAGTCAACAGAACCTGCTTGAACATCATTATTAATTCTAAGGTTACCAGCTAACCACTCCTCACCATTCTTATTAATAATTGCTTTAGGAGCAGCCTCAGTACCAACACCAATGATAGTTAACTTACCATCACTATCAACTGTTAATCTTGTAGCAGGTAGTGTCTCACCATTAATAATTCTAAACTGGTTATCAGTAGAATTTGTATCAGCACTACCATATAGATTAACTACAAAGTCTTGAGTACCAAGTACATTAGATCTAACACCACCAAATACTGAATCAATTATGAATCTATCAGCATTAGCACCATCATTAACAACAAACTTCTCTGAGTTTGTATTGTTGACTGAGGTAATCTGTACAAATTCACCAGATGGGCATGTAGCAGATGCATTAAGTCTTAGATAATCATTTGTTGAGAACTGTCCACCAAATTCAGCGATTGATAGTAGTGTATCACTGTAGTTAAGAACAGCAGATCCAATTGAACCGCTAATTGGAACCTTAGCACCACCAGGATCAAGTGAGATCTCAAACTTAGTAACATTGTTGCTGGTATCATTTATTGCATTTACAACAAAGTAAGTAGATGTTATATCAACACCAACAATACTACCAACATTACTAAACTTAACTGCATCACCAGATGATAATGCATTTAATGGAACCTCAAGTAGATCAGTTACATCATAAAGATTAGATAATGCAGGTGTAGTAGCATTTTGTGGAACACCACCAAGTAAGTATGTTGCATTAGATGACTTCTCTAACTTACGAATAACTTCGTTATCGTTATGAGCTGCAACAGTAGTACAATCTGTACCTCTAGCAACCTTAACCCTTCTGTTATTAACATCAGCACCAGGTGAGACTACCTCACATAATTCTGTTCCAATAACAAGAATATCACCAATCTCAATACCTTCAATGTTATTAACTGGTAGATACTCATAACCAGCATCAACAGGATTACCTGACCATTGAGTAGTTGAACCACCAACAGCACCAGAAGTATCAACCTTAGTATAGTCTAATGTTAAAGCAACAGCGACACCTGGTGTACCAGTTACATTAACCTTATCTGCGAAAGAAGCAGAGGTTGAAATATATACATCATTTCCTGAAGGATTTTTAATATGGTATTGAGTGGTTGTATTAACACCTGTTAATCCACTTACATCAGTAAACTTAACTAAGTTACCATCAATAAAGTAGTTTTGTACAAGTGTTATCTTACCATCTGAATTATCAACGCTAGTAACAGTCTCTGGACCATCAATATCCTCTACAAACTTATAGAAGTCAACATTGAGGTTGGTTAGAGATCCAGCAGCATGAGCAACTTTTGATGTAAGAAGTCTTGCTCTGTTAACTGTAACAGTACCACTGTTAGATCCACCATGCATGGTTGTATCACCATACACATCAGTATCACCATTAACTCTTAGAGAGTTTCTAATCTCTGTAGTACCAGCAACACCACCAAATTTTAATATAGATGCTCTTGATGCAAAGTTAACTTCAGAACCATAACCAGCTCTTGTAAAGAGATTAATAGTTGCAGAGTTAGACTGTAGATCACCACCATTAACATCTAAGTCACCATCAAGTATGGTCTGAGCATTCTTGATTGTGAATGTAGAGTTAGCAGTATTACTAAACGCACCACCCATTGTGATGACTGACTTGTTAGTAGAAGTATCAGCAACAACACCAATATTAACTGTTGAATCAATAGATGATGTGTGTATATTTAATGTTGTATCAGTAGAAGAAGTACCAATGTCTATTGTCTGAGCTGATGTAGCATTATCACCAATTGTTAAAGTGGTTGCATCACCAACAAAGTTGACTGTTGCTGCGTTACTATTGAATAGATCTAATGTTGTAGTGTTAGTTGTAACCTCTCCACCATCAATATTCAAATTACCATCGATGTCTGCATTAGCAGTAGCACCATACAAATGTAATGTTCCTTTAACGAATAAGGAAGCATCCATCTCAGAGTTAGTTGCATTAATACCAACTCTCGACTCTAAAGTAGAAACTCTAAGAGTTGCAGCATTTGATATTACAGTTGAATCACCACCAACTACAAAGGCATCAGCCAATAAGGTTTCAGTCTTGGATATAGTTGAGTTATTGGTATAATCATTAATTGCTTTACCACTGATATATGCATTACCAACAACATCCAAGTTTGCTCTTGGTTCTTGTTGATCGTATGTAACACCAGCAGCATTATATGTTAAGAATCCATACTCATGTGCATTGTGTGCAGTACGAGCAACAGTGTTAACACCTAACTTGTACTGACCAATAGTATCTGTATCTGTTCTAAGTACTTCAGAACCAATTACACCAGTTTCTTTCCAGTTCTCATCAGATCTTTCAAGAATAGCATTTGGTTGGTTAGTAGGATTCCAAGTATATGTTGCTGCTGGTAAAGCATTAGCACATATAAATTCAATATAATCGTTATTAGCACCAGATTGATCTGCCTTGCTAACTACCCACTTACCATTAATTAGTGTCTGATCAACAAATCCTGTAATACGGATTGTTTTACCGACAGTCATCTTAATACCAGAAGATGTATTGTCTAATACACCAGACCAATTAATCTTAACTGTAGTACCACCATTTGTAGTAACATCTAAGATGCTGCTCTCAGGAATAGTAGTGTAGTAGTTTGCATAGATCCAACCAAGTGAACCACTGTTCTCAATAGATCCACCCTTATAAAGGATATCACCAGCTTGAGGATTAGCGTCAATAGCACCTGAGTTGTAGTAAGATACTACCTGATTAGCATTAAATGTACCTGCTTGATCAGGTGTTCTGTTACTTGGTAGAGCATCTAACCTGTTATAGTTTGAACGAAGACTATATTCTTGACCTGGATTTGTATTTGATCCACGACCTTTTACGTGTAAAATTGCAGCAGAAATTTTATTCCTACTTATGGTTATATCACCAGCATTATTGTCTGCGAATGATGTTCTAGTTAATGTAACATCTTCTTGACCACCATCAGTTCTAGGATTAGATCTAACGATTAGTGATGGAGTCTCAGTTGGTGGCTGAGTACTAATGATTACCTGGTTATTAAGGTTAGACACACCTTCAACGGTAATCTTATCCTTAAATGTAACAGGAGTATCAAATGATGTTATAAGTTGACCAATGGTATCTGTATCATCTTCAGATGCTTTTAATTGTGCCTTCTCTAGGAATGTTTCTTCACCAGTGATAGCATCAATCTTCTTGTTACCAATGTATAGGTCACCATTACTATTAAGACCAGTATAGAATACAATACCACCATCCTCACGTTTTGCTTGTGAGTAGTAGTCTTGGAACTCAGAAAGTATAACTTCCTGTCTAGCTGGTAGACCAGTTGAGTAGTTACCTGGTCCAAAACCAAGGTATTCAAACGTATGGTTACCAGATCTAGCAATAGATGGTCTCCTTAGTTCGATGTATACCTTCTGATCATGAACAGATGGTGCATCACCAGCAATAGCAATCTTTCTTTGCTCTGAACCAGCAGTTGCATTACCTGTCTGTGCAACAATACTATATGTGTTATCCTTAAAGAAGGATGTCTCTGTAAGATCAGTGATAGCCTCCTTAGTCATTGACCTCTTATAGTCATTGATCCAGACTAAACCATGTGTATAGTTGTCTGCGAAACTGTTAGCAGCAGGTGCATCAGTAATTAATACATCTTTAGTACCATTGTTATCTGTAACCTGATACCATGTAGGATCGTTCTTATAATCTAATGGGTATAGTGAGGAAATAGGTTGAGAGAACTTAAAGTTCTGGAAGTTAGATCCAACACCAGCACCACGAGGTAGAGGTGAAATATTACCACGAACAGCAGTTAGATAGTAAATACCATCTTGCTGATCAGCAACACGTTCCTGAATCTCCTCTGAGTCAAAGATATAGAATGTATCTTCAATCTGAGGTACATCTTCTACAGCAATAATCTTATACTGATTACCTGTAGTATCATTCATTGTATCACCAACTGTTAAGGTGAATACATTAGAACCACCTACAACATAAAGGTTATTATCCTTACTATCTCTACCACCATTAACATCTGCCTGTTGATCAGCATACACAGCACCTTGTTGGAATCGTGTATTTGTTAGAGGATCATATGTAGGTCTAGCACTAACATCCTTAAGGATAATATAATGCTTAGTACCTACTGTAAAGTAAGCATGAATATATCCAAATCCACTACTACCACCACTCCACTGAACTATGTTAGTAGGAGTAGATGAAATCTTACTTGTACCAAATGCACCGCCTTGAGGAGCATTGATCTCAACAGTATGGAATACTGTATTCTTAAGTGATGGTGCGTTAGTATCATCAACTCTATGATCAAATGCTGTTACCTGTAGAAGTGTTTGTGAAGCAACTGTTACCTCTCTAGCAGATCTAATACTAAATCTTAGATAACTGTCTGTGTTAACAATACAAGGATTGTTATCAGGATCATATATGTACTTGTCTTGTAATGAACCAGCTTGTACTGCTGCATCAAATGCAGTCTTGGTCATACCAAGTTCTTCAGTACCATTTTGTGACTGTGGGTTTCTAAATACTGCCTTTGCTGGAGCACCACCAACAGGTTCCAATATAATATTCTGTGGAACAAGATTACGCTTATCATCAGTACGTAACTTAAGAACAAAACCATTGTTAGGTTTCCTAATTGAACCAGGATATGTCTTAGGTTGTACATAACGTAGACGATATATTCTATCATCTGCCTTACGTTCATCCTTAGTACGATTATAGAATGAGTCTGTAGTCTGTGTACGACCTGAACTACCACTATAGTCAACCAACTTAAGTCTTCCTAAGATGTTAGCATCATCAGTAACTTCATCCTTAAGATTCAAATACCATAGACCATCAGGTATAGCAGGTGTTCTACTTGCACTGATATCAACAAAGGTAGGATCAAATCTAACTGGTGATGTACGCTTATTAGCAAGTACATACCAGAACTGTGTTGGATTGTTTGATAACTGAACCTCTGGTGATCCTAAGATAGCAGCAGTAGCAGTCTCAAATATCTTAAATGTATCCTCAGTGATGTATCTTACATAGAACTCTTGAGTTTTAGATATTTGTCCAGCACCACTACCAGCAAGTGTAGGTAGTACACCTGTTTGACCATCAGATCCAGTTGCCCTAAAGAATACTTTCTGAAGTTCACCAGAACTAAAGGAACTACTTGGTTTATCAAATACATGTGCTACATCAGTCTTAAGTATTGTACTGCTACTTCCAGAGAATGTAACCTTATACTCATGTAAATCGTAAGTAGTATCTAATGTAAAATGTTGTACTAGGATCTCTACATCAGCATCCAAAGCTTCTGTCTCTGGTGAATAGATGTAGATACCAGCTGCAGCTGCCTCTGGTGATTCAGCAAGCATCAACTTAGTCTGGTCACCACCATCAAAGATACCATTGTAAACAGCAGCATCATTATAGTTAAATGGTTGTGTGTTACGACCTGGAGCAATTACATAGTATGCTCTATTAGGTTGGAATCCTTGTGGTAAACGGACATCTCTCTCATCTGGAGTCTGACCTGCTTTAGCACGAGCAACCAGTCTGACTGGTGTTCCAGTCTCAAATTTATGTGGGTTAGTACCACCAGCATCAATGGTGAATAGTGTTGCACGTTGTGCAAACTGATCAGTAGATGTGGATGGATTAGATCTACTAACAACATTCTGTGAAGGTGATGTCTTAGTTGTAGCAGCAAACTGTCCAGCATTTGTAGCAAATGCAGTAACACCATCAGTAGCAGAAGTTACAAATGCGTGTGGATAGTTACCACCAGTCTTAAGACCAAATGGTTTAGAACTCCAGAATGTATGTGCATAATCACCACCAGTTTGTACAGCACCAGCAGATGCACTTACAAATGTATGAGCATATGCACCACCAGTTGTGATGTTATTTGCAGTAGAACTAATATAGTAGTGCTGAGTTGTGTTAGTAGAAGGAGCAGATGATAAAACATTAACTGTTACTGTTCCATCCTGTCTGGTCAATCCACTAGGAGTTGCACTAGTAAATGAGTGAGTAGATGTGTTTGTTGATGGTAGAGCTGGAAGAACCTGTACATCAAATGTATCTGTCTGTACATTTGAAATCTCTAACCAAGCACCAGATGCAGGGTCATGTGCTCTAGGATATGTCTTAGCAGATGCACCACCATCTAATGTACATGTGAATGTTAGAGAGTTATCTGCTAACTTAATTCTATTACCATTAGCAAAGTTATGACCTACAATAGTCAAGGTCATTATACCTGTTACTGGATTATATACAGCATTAGTAACTGTATGTGCAGTAGTACCAACCGCAGTGATAGCAACAGAAGTATTAAATGCAGGGTCACCAGAACGAGGATATGTATGCTGAGTTGCACGTGAGTCCTCATCACATTCAAATGTTAATGAGTTATCAGCAATCTTAATACCATCACCAATATCTAATGTATGATCACCAATTGCTAGTACTAAGTCACCAGTTGTAGGATTATATGATGTACCAGCACCAGAAGTATGAGATACTATAGGTGAAGGTCCAACATGTAATGTAATAGTACTTGCACCAACTGCCTTAATAGGTATTGCTGTGTTGTATACTGGATCAGAAGCACGTGGATATGTCTTCTGTGCAGTGTTACCATCCATTGCACATGTGAAGGTCAATGAATCAGCAGCAAGTCTAACAGATTGACCTGCCTTTGTTATACTATCAATAACACCAGAAGCAAATGTATGAGCAGTAATGTTAGTAGAAGGTACTGTTGCTAAGACTTGAACATCAAATCTATCAGCAGTTGCAGCTACAATTTCAATCTCTTTATTAGCAACAGGGTCAGTAGCACGTGGATATGCATGTGTTGTGTTGTTGCTATCTTCTAAACATGTAAAGCTAACAGCACCATTTGCAATCTTAACTTTATCACCAACAACTAATCCATGACTAGGAGAGACTATGCTCATAATACCTGTTGATGGATCATATGTTGTACCAGCAACAGGTGTAAATTTCTGTTCAGCAACTAAACTATGTGTTCCAATAGTTAGAACTAAATCACCACTAGCAGCATCGTATGTTGCAGCTGTAGGTGTAAAGGTCACTGCTGGACTTGTACCTACATTTAATGCAATCGTACCAGTTTGCTTCTTAAGACCGCTTGCAACGGCAGATACAAAGGCATGAGCAGATGTATCAGGAGAAACACCAATATTAATTGTAAATGTGTCTGTATCAGCAGCAGTAATTTCTATCCATTTCTTACTTGCTTCATCAGTAGCACGTGGATATGCATGGTTAGTAGCATTATTATCCTTAGCACATGTGAATGTAATTGAACTGTCATCCAACCACACACGATCTCCAACTCTGGTGATACCATTAGTACCAGAAGCAACAAATGTATGAGTCGAACGATCAGATGATGTTCCTACATTAACTGTGAATGTATTTGTATCTACATCAGATATTACAAGAGACTTACCACTTGAAGGATCTGTTGAACGAGGATATGTGTGGTTAGTAGCATTATTATCCTTAAGACAAGTAAATGTTAATGAATTGTCTGCAATCTTGATACTATCACCGTTACTAAATCCATGATTATTAACAGTAATTACTAACTTACCAGTGAAAGGATCGAATGTTGCACCAGTAGCAGTGTGCTGACTACGTGCATGGAATCCATGACCAGCAATAGTAGCAACCAATTCACCAGTAGAAGGTGCATAAGATGCGTCTGTTATTGTATGACTTGTTGTTCCAACAGTGTCTACAGTAATAGAAGTATTAAACTTAGGATCTGTAGGACGAGGGTAACTATGGACTGATCCATAATTATCCATTGCACATCTAAACTCTAGTGCATTATCATCTAACTTAACTGTATCACCTGTTCCTATCTCATGATTACCAACTGTTAGTTCTAGAACACCAGTAGATGCTGTATAAGATGCATCTGAAATGTTATAACCAACAAGAGGTGAAGCACCAACATTAACTTTAACTGTATCAGTTGTAAGATCTTGAATAGTTAATAGTGTATTCTTAAATGCTGGATCACCTACACGAGGATATGTGTGGTTTGACTGGTTAGAGTCCATACCACAAGTAAAGGTCAATGCATCCTGTGCAATCTTGATCTTATTACTTGAATTCAATCCATGAGCAGTCATGGTAAGAACCAAATCACCAGTAGCAGCATCGTATGTTGCATTAGATGGTGTGTATGTTCCTAACTGTTGCTGTTGACTACCAGCAGTATCAATACCATACTCAACTAACTGGAAAAGAGTATCCATTGCTGAGATAACATCAGCACAATATGTACCACCAACAGGATTAGGATCTGTTGTGATACTAGAATCATCGTACTGAGAATATGATGTAGTAACACCAGCTCTTGGAGTGTATACTTGATTCTGTATTACCTTCTGTGCTACAAGTTTAGCAACTCTGAATGCATAGATTGATTGTTGCTCTTCACCAGCAAGGTGAGCACCTGTAACATATAAGTTAGCAGCATCCCAAACCTTATTGTTTGAACCAAACTTGACGTTGTATGCAATTGCTTCAACTATGTCTACAATATCATCAAAGCAGTTAACATTACCACCAGGAACTGTATGAGTAGGATACTCAATCAACATATCCTTAACTGCTACATCAGCAATGTAGTTCTTGTTAAGAAGTAGTAAATCATGTGCATCAGCAAAACGATCACCAACTGGGTTAATACCTTGGTTAATGATAGTCTTAATACCATCCATCAATGTTGAGATAGCAGAGGCAACTGTACTACATGCTGGATATACTGTATCCTGTGTAATATTTGTATCTACAGTTGCAATCTCACTAGACCAAATACCTTTCTTAGAACCATTCTCATCTTCTAGTTTAAATAGAATATTTGCACTAGAATTAGTTCCAGTAGCATTTCTAGTAATACCATCAGATAGATGACTTCTACCAACATTAGAAACTACACTACCAAGTTCAATAGTTGTAGCATTAAGAATATTTCTAATATATGTGTTTGAAGGAATATTAGAAGTTACTAAAGATCCAACAGCAACGTCTGTATTGTTTACTACTGTTGAATATTCCTCTACCTTCATACCAATAGCAAGACCAACAGTAGAAGGTACTGTTACTACTGAAGATCCACTGGTTACTGAACAATTCTTTTGTAAGTAACTCCAGTTACGTGAGGCAGCAATAGCAAGGTCACGAGCATATTCAAAACCTTCAATGGTCTCAAATCTCTCATTATCAATGTAATTTAACTCACCAGCACTGAAGTATGACTCAGCAGCTTGGATAGTGTTGATGTTACCACCAAGACGTAAGTCTGAGATAACAGCATCAAGAACCAACCCAACGTCTCTCTGACATTTGCTGATAATGATATTCTTTTGTAAAAGAGCTGGGTATTTTTCAGTAATATATCCATAAGTCTCTTGTGCAATTAAATCTTTGTTCTCTTCAATTCTATTAGCAGCATCCTGATTCTTATTATCTACAACTACTGTAGTAGGATTAAGGATCTGTAATGATGTTGGGAATGTTTTAAAACCAGATGGTTCTATAGTACCATTAAATACTGCATTACTTGGTGTTGTCTTACCAGAACCTTGTGCATATGGATCCAATTCAACAAAAATCTGATCCTTACTTCTAGCACCAATTCTATATCCATCCAGTGTAACAGCTGGTCTATCTAATGGATTTGTAATACCAGTACCGCTATAATACAACTTAGTATTATTAGAGGAAGTGTTAGATGCCTGAATATCCCATGTGTAGTAGTCTACCCTTTGAGTATTTGCAGCAGATTCAACAATCTTCTCTGGTGGAATAATCGCATCAATATAACCACCCTTATCCTGTGCAAAGGCATAACCTTTATGACCTACAGCATGAAGTGATGTATTACCAAAGTTACTGTTAGAGTTGGTGATACTCATATCACCACCACTTTCCATTAGGAAGTGATCAGCGAAACCAACAGCGAAGATACTAACACACTGAATGAATGCGTCATTTGTTGCCTTAATGTGGCAGTTTCTCCAGTCATCCTTCCAATATGCATCACCCTTAGTGTGATAAGGTACTGTTGCAAATGCATCAGAAAGTGATGCTTGGTTCCAAGTATTTGTAAACTTATCGTAACGGATGAATGCTCTATCGTCTTTCTGTAGAGATACACCAGTATACTGAGCACAGACCATAGACTTGAAGCCTGTTGCCTTGCTACCATCTGCTAATAGACCACAGATACCCCATGTAGATCTAATAGACAAGTTGAACATGTATGGAGAAGCAGATTCAACTGAATCAACCTCTGCCTGTACAAATGCACCTGTATTAAGACCATTACCTGTAGTATATGTCTGATTATTCTGCAATCCTAAGCTTGCTACAGTACCAGGTAACTGGAAACTAAACCTTCTACGGTTTGTAGCATCTATACTAGCAACACTAAATGTACCGTTAAGTGCGTCATCTAATCCATTGTTCTGTACAGCAAAGAACTGGTCTTTGATATAACCATGAGCAATCTTAGTTGTTACATTAACAGTAACAGTTCCAACAGGAGATGAATCAACAACTTGGATAGATTCAATAGATCTCAAGTCAGATAGAGGACCAACTATCCTATTCTCAGCAACATTAGCACCAAACTCATTCTGATCATCAATAGTAGGTTGATACTGTGCAAATGCCTTAGCAACCTTAGTGTAGTAGAGATCTAGTTCTGGTTTTTCTGCATACTGGAATACAGTAATCTTATGGTGTGAATATTCTGGTATAGCAAGGTTTGTGTTATCACCTTTACGGTAATAAACCTTACCAACACCATCATTAGCATCATAAAGAGGAGATTTAGTAGTAATATCTCCATCTTTAATAGTGAACTGCCAAATGTAAGCACCACCAGTTACATTAAAGATTGATGTTCTTGGTTGTTCTTTATCAGCAGGATCAGGCACATATAAAGGACGTATATGTGTTCTACGAAGATCATAACCAATTAAGGAACAACCACGAGGGACTACGCAACCACCTTTGGAATCATTAAACTTATGAAGGACGTTATCAGAATTAGACAGATCCACAACCGAAGAATCAGTCCAAGCATTAGTAAATTGATCAAAACTAAAAACTGGAGTCCCAGAGTCTGTTGCTAAACCAGGTCTATTATCAATATAATGATCACCAGGCATAAGCATGATGGTGAACTCATCAAATCGATCATTGTCGATTCCAGGTGCATAAGAATATCTTGCAACCTCTATAAATGCCCTCTGAATGGTTACAAATGGGCGGTTTGGTGAGTTACCTCTATTGTCTAGTTCATCACTAGCATTGAAATCGTCTGGTGAGACGTACAAATATCTACCAGTTTTACTGGAGATTAAGTTATCTAATCTGGTTAATGGCATAGTCCTTGGATTACCAGTTGGTTGTTATAGTTGTCCTTGGGTTATTTATCAGAGTTATTCTCTCTCATTTGAGCATGAAGACGTTCCAAAGCTTTAATTGTTTCAGGAGTTTCTTCCCACTCCCAAACTTCTTCTCTGCCTTTTTTGTCAATTTTTTTCAACTGCTTTTTCATTTTATATCTTCCCCTATGTTATTTAGATGTGGTTCAAAGAAATTAAAGTTAATTACTGCTTTAAGTCTCATATTTGTTTGACTTACACCCCTATGTGCAAGATTTGATGGAAACTGTATGTATCTATTCTCACGACACTCAACAATTGATCCATCTTCAAATTCTGTATAACCATCACAAGTATTCAAATAGTATATACCAGTGGTCATATGGTCACATACACCTTTATCGTCATGATAGTCGCAATGAAAATCACTTTTATAAGGTTCCTTGAATAATGGTTGCATATTTGCCTTTATTCTATACAACCCAATATATTCAATCCTACTTAAAATAGGAAGAATAAAGTTAAATTCTTCTGATTTAGTATGTATCAGTCCACCATAATGGTTCTCTGATCTATAAAATGGATGAACAAACTGAAAATTCTCAATTGATTTAGCATCACCTGCTACCTTATATTCATTATAATACCAAGGAAACTTGGTAAAAAGCATAGTTTCAAATAATATACTAAACTCCTTTTGTGTTAAGAAGTTATCAGTCAACTTAATAGTCATTTTTTACCACGAAAAATTTTCTTGGATTTTGGGAATGCACAATCACGATAGGTAAACGCTATAGTCTTCCTTTCCAACCAAGAGAATTGATTGGGTGAAGATCCCCTGTGTTTATAGTCTGCTTTAAATAAAACTCCACGATTAGGTCTATATGGTACTATTTCATGGTTATCTTTTTCATCAACACATACAAAATCACCACCCCATTGAGATTCCCAACCTTCACATACCATAACAATCAGAGTATACATGTGAGTATTACCATCAAAGTGGTAAGTACCTTCTTGTCCTGGAAATTGTATGTTAGTGTTAATCCTCTCTAATTTTACTGTGTGTTTTAATTCCTTTTGTACAATATATTTAAGTTTCTCTCCAATACTAATTAGAGGCAAACTATCACCAAGTTCATCCTTAGTTGGTTTATGCAAAGCACCCCACTTAGGATAAGGAACATGACCCATCCTATCTCTAATTTTACTACCATCACATTTATATGAGAAATGTTCCTTTTTATAGAACATCCAAGGATTATATTCCCCTTTGAACTCATCCATCAGGGAAAAATAATCTTCACGTGATAATATATTATCGTAAGTCCATAATTGCATATTATTAAGGGGGAATTCCACCCCCATATAGTTATTTGGGTAACAAGGCTAACTTAACCCCGATCACTCCTGATTATACAGTCGCTAAAGAGCGAGCAGCCATAGGGATGCGAGTGAATGCTACGATGTTATTCGCAGCAGGTGTATCTGTTTTTGCAGATATGGTTTGCTTATCCAAGCAGGTTTCAGTCACGATCCATAACACCCTGTCGAAACCTTGGCATCCCCCTGCAAGGTGGAGATGAGGGGAATCGAACCCCTGTCCAGAATATCGGTGTCGTCACCTATCCTCAAATGAGGATGCCATCAGAGGGATTTGAACCCCCGACCTTGGCTTTACAAAAGCCCTGCACTACCACTGTGCTATGATGGCGATGGTTGTATTATATCATGCCGTCTGTAAAATTTCAAGTGTCCCCACTGTGCTCCCCAGACCTGTTTCTTGGTTTCAACATCAAAACCCTTGTCTAGTACCCAATAAGAATCTTCAGTCAATTCTATTTCATTTTGTAAAAATGTTTGTCTACCTTTATAAGGAACAAGACACTCAGAAGTAGCAGTCTTTCCATTATAAACAACACCATCTAACTTAAATCTAATATCACACCCTAAACGTCTCTCTAATGGTGCGTCAACGAGTCGATCTAGGTTTTTACAACCTACATATGGTCTCGGATCTGATATCTCATAGTTCTGAATGATATAATCATCCTCTGGTATGATTTTTAAGATAAACTGTCTGTAAGGATTATTAGGTTCATAGTTATATGCTTGCTCACCATAGAATAACCCATCTTTTAATTTAATATGTGATATTATAATATGAGCATAACGACTAGGATCTTTCATTGCTTGATGTAGATTACTGAAATGACCTACTAAGCATTCTTCAAATTTTTTCATCAGGCATAGTTTCAATTTCAATTACAGGTACATCAAATAATAGAGGATGCATCTCTTCTTCCAACAAATAAGCAGAATTTTTTAATACTTGATCTTGATCATACTCTGGATTCAACGCACATTCAAATAAAATCCATCTATCTTGCTTTTGAGTTGATGTTAATGGATCATAAGTAAAAGGCATATTCTCTATGAAATACATCTTTACTGGTGTTCCTTCCAACCAACAATGCTTTACATCAAGTCTGTATCCTTTGAAAGACATCACTCTAAAATCATCATCACAATATTTAGACAAAAAAAGAGACCCCGAAGGGTCTCTTGATCCATCTCGAACTCTAACTATTTAGAATACGAACTTAGCACCAAGCTTAGCACCCCAGTTGCGAACTGTGTCGCCATCAGAGTCTTCGCCATCAGTAGCACCAGAGATCTCTGCATAGATTCCTAGATCTTCAGAGATTCCATAAGAACCACCAACTTTACCAGAGATTTCTGTCTCTGTGTTGTCGCCAACTTCAGTATGGTTCAATG
>VTLG01006885.1_pt1 | contig 31351 bp, 36 predicted proteins | sample 4694571 | NCBI WGS metagenome assembly VTLG01 (sample SAMN12604809, study PRJNA352737) | marine metagenome | biome: ENVO:00000447; feature: ENVO:00000209|ENVO:00000569|ENVO:01000036; material: ENVO:00002151; isolation source: viral sequences binned using virsorter ...
ATAAGCTTTATATACTGCTTCAAACTATATTAAAGTGAATGAAGTGTATTGTGTCTAGACAACAAGAAAATAAGGAGAAAAAAATATGGTATATTTCCTAGGAAGAGACGTAGATGTCTATATCTTTTGTGAAGCCCAAGCTACTACAGCTAATGGTACAATCGGGACTAGCGGAAGCGAGGCTGTGAACGGCGCAGCGACTTTAAGTCAAACGTTCGCCACAGCAATGGCTTCAGGTGGTTCTGCAAGTAACACCTTAGCAGATTTTGATAAGCAGAATGATATAACAGGTATAGATGTAAGCACAGGAGTTATGGATGAAGATAATTCCTTTGTAGGCCAGATGCAAGCAGGAAAGGTGGAAATTAAGAAAGAAGTCACCGTTTCGCTTACACGCAAGAAGAATAATAATTGTTGGGACGTTATATTTAACGGACCTATCAACAGCGGTTATATGGAGATAACTAGCCAAAAAGGTGGAGCACGATGGGGTCATGCCGACAACTCGTCCGCTTTAGCAGCTGGTTTAATCAATCCAAAAGATGTGAGAGACATGTTATCAACATCTGGAAAAGTTGGATATGGTTACCGTGTAGCCTTAGTATTGAAGTCAGGAACCGCGACAGACGGAACCACAGAGACAATGACAATACCAAACTGTGCATTAAATTCGTATTCTGTAACATTAGGTGCAGACGCAGTAGATGAGGAAACTCTAGAATTCGTAACTAATCAATCACCAAGATTCTCGATTGGTACCGAATTTAACTACACCCTTACGGACAAAACTGCATTTTAGAGGATAATTATGGTTTATTTTTTAGGAAGAGATGTGGATGTTGGACTGGCTACCGAATCGCAAACGATTGGTATAACAGCAGCAGCAGACGCTCTTACAATAAGTGCCGCAGCCTCCGGAACAGCAGCGGCGACGGCTTCTGGAAGCACGTCATTTGATAACGTTACAGGTGTAGATTTATCTATCGGAGCAATGGATGAGGATATTTCTTATTTTGGTGTTCGTTCACAAACGAAAGCTGAGATTAAGAAGGAAACTACAGTCACAGTAACAAAGAAGAAGACAAACGATGAGTGGGATACTGTATTCAACAAGGCTCGTTTTGGTGTATCCGGAGCTAGTCAAGAATGGTATGGTTTAGAAGAACCCACCGTATCGCACGGATATAGACTTTATATCCAATTAAAAAGTGGAAGTGAAGTATTTACAGTACCGAACGCTTGTGTACAATCACACACTACAACAATTAACGCAGACGGAACCCAAGAGGAAACTATTGAGTTTATGTCATACGTAACGCCACGCATAGGTACAACTGATTATACAGCTGCTACCAGTGGTGCAGCACTATAAGGGGGGACATAGTCCCCTCCTTTTAGGAGGAATTAAAAATGTCTGAAGAAGAAATAGCAGAAGAAACGGTTCACGAAGAACCTGATAAAGAAATGTGGTCAATGGATGACCTTATTGGTTTGACTGATGCAGTACAAACTGAAGAAATAGAGTATAGAAAAAAGACAGTAGTTTTTCAATTCTGTGAATTAGCAGAAAAAGAAGAGCCTAAAATGTCAAAAAATAAGTTCAAGAATGATGAGGAACAAAATGAATACTTTCAGAAACTTGGCTCAGAGCGTGTCATTAAGATGATAGAAAAAGCTAATAAAAAGAACCCTGAAGGTACTAGCCTTACAAAAGAACACTGGGAAAAACTCCCTACAACACTAAAATATACCATAGCAAACAAAGTAATAGGATTGGAGCAAGACGCAGCCGAAAATTTTACAATCGGATGATGGATACACCTGAACCGGTGTTAATCTGGATTCCGTTAATGAAAGACCTCGGCATGAGTTGGAATGAAATAAAATGCACCCCAGCCTACGAATTACGTGGCATATTAGGGGCTCTTAATGAATATGAGGAGCTCCATTCTATGGACGGATACGAAGACTCGGATATAAGTGATATGGCAAAGAATAGGCCAAGCATTAGACAATCTTGGCATGCGTATAAAGCAAAGCAAGCGAAATATAACGAAATGATTGGAAAAGAGAATAAAAAGGATTTTTCTTCATTGAAAGCCTTAAAAAATTAAATCAGGCACAGATAATATGGGATTTGCAGGTCAGGTTTTTGCGGCGCGTGTAGCCGTCGGGTTAGCTGTACCTTCGCAGCAATCTTTGAATAAGGCAGGGGGTCTCATAGCACGAAGTGTTGGCGGCATTTATACCAAAATGCGCCAAAAGAAGATTGAGGCAGCAAAACAGAACTTATCAGCTACTCAGAAAGGACTTGATGACCATGCTTCTAAGGTTGAAGCATTTCAGAAAAAGACTACTGGAAAGTTATGGAAATCATCTAACAACACCATCATGAAATTAAAGGGCTTAGCCAAAGGAGGCTCCCTCGCAATGGAAACTGGTGGTGCTATCGCTAAATTGAAAAAGGGCATGGATTCTACCGGAGGCTCTGAAGCGTTCAGTAAACTTTTTAAAGGAATCAAAACGACAGGAAAGGCGGCTCATACCGAATTTCAACAAATGGTCAAGATGATGGGCAATTTTAACAAGCTGAATGCTCAACAAAAAGAAGAAGTCATAGGGTTCCTTAAAGATAGGGAACTCATGCAGAAACGTGTTATTAAACAGACTGCCGAGGACGTTAAAGCTGGAAAAGCTACTGTAGAACAACTTAGAAAGGAAGCCGAAGTTTTTAAGGTATATAAAGAAGAAAGAGAGGAAATGGAAGTTCTAGCGAGGGACTACAAGATAGTAGTTGCGGCGCTAGCAAAAGAGGAAGCGGAATTAAATGATGAAGAACGGGAATTATTAAGACTTCATAAGAAACACGAAAAAGCATTTGAAGATTTAACAGTTGATACTAAAAGATATAGACTAGAATTAATGCAGCTCACAGGAACTGTAGTTAATCAACTTAAAAGAGGATTTACCGATGCCGTAAGAGAGTCGGTAGCAGCACTAACTGCCTTCTACTATAAGCTCAATCAAAGCACGCAAGAATTAATTGAATTTGAAGCCGAATTACTCAATGCAAATTCGGTATGGAATGAGACTAGAGAAACCTTATTCGATACATCTGACATGATTGTTCAATTTGGACAGCAATTTGGAATGGAGATGCAAAACGGTGCAACTGGATTATACCAACTTGCTTCGGCTGGTCTTACTGCTTCTGAGTCTATGACAGTGTTACCAGAAACTTTAAAGTTATCTATGGCGGTTCAAGGAGACCACAACACTATTGCTAAATTAACCACTCAGACTATTAAAGGTTTTGATATGGAGATGAATCAAGCAGCAGAAGTAACAGATAAGTTTGCTCATGCTATACAGAAATCTCTTATAGAGTATGAAGATTTATCAAGCGCTGTTAAGTTTGCTCTACCTTTCTTTACCGCTACAGGGCAATCTATAGACCAACTATTAGGTGCTTTACAGGTCTTGACTAATAGAGCTTTGGAGGCTGGTATTGCAGGTCGTGGTTTAAGACAGGCTTTAGCAGAGTTTGCAGAAAATGCTGAAGATAATACAGCGGCTTTCCGCCAAATGGGTATTGAGATAACTAATGCAGATGGTTCTATGAAACAACTGACAGAGATAGCACAACTTTTTGCTCAAGCAGTAGGTGACGATGTTATCAACAATACTGAACTACTTACCACTTTAATTGATGACTTGAACGTTCGAGGTGCAACAGCATTTATACACTTAGTTCAGAATGCTGACGAGTTCAGGCAAGCAGTGGATGATACTGCCAATTCGGGTGGAGAATTAGATGAGATGGTTAGGATTCAGAACGAATCCATGAAGGCTCAGATACAAATTTTAAAGAACAATGTACAAATGATGTTCTTTATGTCTGATGGTCAGGAATATGCGAGTGGGGCTATGAATAGGTTTCATGACGCAGTATTAAGAGGTATAGAAAGTTTACAAAGTTTATTAGTAGTTGAAAAAGATGGAGCATATGTAATGACCGAATTTGGTGCAAATGTTCAAGAAGTAGCCATACGAGGAGTACAACTAATGACTGACCTATTAAAACAAGCTGTTGTTATTTTGAGGCAATTCGCGGATGAAGGAGCTTTTGGTATCAGTATTCTCCATATGTATGCTATACCCTTGAAGATGGTTGCTTGGTTATTAATGACAATACCTTCAGATGTATTAAAACTGATAGTAGCGTGGCATTTACTAAATAAAGTTTTCGGCATAGGTATAATGTTATCAAATGCTGATAATATTTCCAAAGGTATAAGAATAATATTGTTAGGTATGGAACAGAAAGAAGAACTAAAGAAAACAGCGATACAGGAAATGAGTACGTGGGCACTATGGAAAAATACCACGGCATCTGAATTCAACATCTTTACTAAGATTAAAGGCATCGCCGTATCAATTAAGGAGACACTCACAAGGTGGCTGGACACATCTTCGATAACTTGGAATACTATTGCACAGAAACTCTGGACTATAGCTAAATATGCATCTATTGCAGCTCTTGTATTAATGCAACCCGCTCTCCTTTTGGTTATTGCTTATAGATGGTATTATAATACAGTAGTAAATGCCAACACTCTATCTATTAGTTGGGCTACTATATCAGAATGGGCTTGGACAGCAGCTAAATGGGCTGGCATTGCTGTTCTGTTGCTTATCGCCCCAGTGCTAGGAGTTATTGCTGGTGGAATTAGCATATATGGAATTATAACAGGCACTGCTGCCACTCTGCAAGGTCTGTGGAATGCGGCTTTGTGGGCGATGATGGCAATTCCTGTTGTAGCTTTGATTGTTGCTATAGGATTAGCGATAGTTGCTGTCATTTATGGATTATATAAAATGAATCAAGAATTCAACGTAACAGGTAAGATATGGGCATACCTTGGTGAGATATGGGCAAGCATGGCGGATGGAATGAAGTCTGTTTGGGAAGATGTAATTTATCCTCTTATTTATAGATTAGGTATGGAGTTTATAGCTATTATAGGTATTCTTGGTTATTTAGGAAAGACACTTTATGAAACAGTTAAGCCGGCATTCTTATATATTTGGACTCATGGAATTAAACCAATATTAAATGGGATTATGTGGGTAGTAGATGGAATTATTTATTGGGTAAAGGAAATAATGGAACATCTTTTAATACCTGCATGGAACACGTTTGCTGACCTTGCAGCGGCTATATTTGAGGGTTTAAAAGATGGGTATGAAACATTGATAGTACCTATATGGGAAGGATTTATGTACTACATTAATCTCATTAAGAGTGCGATAGCAGGATTAAACTTAGGAAATATTCTTAAAGCAGGACTGGACTCCGCTGTTGGACTACTGAAAGAAGCTTGGGGTTATGTGACAAAAATTAAAGGTAGCGAGAAAAAGAGGAAAGAAGCTAAAGACAAATCTTACTGGAAGGGAGAAGAAGGTTTGGTTCCTGATTGGACTGGTTGGGCTGGCGGAGGTTACATGAAGGCTCTTGCTGGAGGAGGTTCGTCTGGTAAACTGAATATAGTAGGTGAAAAAGGACCTGAACTCTTTATGCCTAATTTATCTGGTAGAGTTATATCAAACAAAGACTTAAATAGTGGTAGGGCTCTAGATATGTTACAGAGCGCACGTATGAGAGGCGCAGCCGGTGTACAGCAAGGACAACATATGAAAGTGGAGAGTTTAAGTGTAGGGAAATTAACGGCCAGAAATTCATCAATGGGTATAAATGCTTTCAAGGGTGACATAGGAATACAACCGGTTATAAACAGAGGTGGACGATGAGTGGTATAATCCCAGAAAATAATACTTTTTATAGAAAAAACACCATATCAACAAGTGGTGCAATTAAATTAAATGCTCATTTTAAAGATTTACCTGAATCTGGAACTACTACATGGGATTTAAAAGGTGGTCCTAACGCCAATCGTTATGTAGTTGAAGGAGAAGTACCTCTTCCCCCCAATTATGGAGGAGGTTCCTTACAAAACGTTTATTTAGAATCCATCGTAAGTGGAACAGATGTTTCAGAATCCTCTATGCTTCCGACAATATCTACTTATAAGGTTAAAAGTGGGGTTACTATGCTTGAAGGTACAGGAACTCAATTAAGTACTCAGGGTAGTGGAGGAGCAAATTTATTGGTTTTAACTCGTACTATAGATAAAAGTCTTCCATGGGCGGAAGAAACTTTTGATGGTAGTGAAAAGAGTTTAGGAGAAGTTCAGGTATATGGAGTTCAGGGAGGTAATACACTTTTAGGCGAAAATCCTTATGTAGAAGCTGAAGACGCAGCTAGTCGAATTTATCTGGGTGGAGATTTTTCATTTTTCCACATAGGAGAAGATGTAGAAGGAGGCTCTGGGGATTTCTTAAGAACTTATTTTGGAAAACAAGAAATTGTTACATCTTCAACTGTAGTTCATGTTCAAACAGGACAGGAATTAGAAAGTCCTACGATAACATCAGCTGTACGAGGTAATATGAAAGACAGGAAAATATATATTAAGCCTGTTAATAGAAAAAAACCGAGAGGTTTGTGGACCGCAAGATATGATAATAGAACTGGTCTTAATAAATTTACAGTATTTAAGCCTATATGGAAATTTAGTCAATTAAAATCTATTATAAGATTTGAAAGGAATTCTGCCCTTCCTAATCAACAAGATACCCCTCAACCAGTTTCAAAAAATAATACAATATTCAATATGGGTGCTCAAAAAACCCCTTCAATATCCAATTCGTGGGAAGGTAATCCTGATGGAACGGGTTGGTGTGAGAGTTGGTTAGAACTTTCTACTGAAGAATATGAAGATGGGGGTCAGTCATTAAAAATGGCCCATTTCTGGGATGATGCTTCTGAAAACCCAGCTACTAATAATATTTATGGTTCTCGTTATAAAATAAATCCTCAATTTTCACGGATTTGTACAGATTTAGGCCCAATGCCGGCCTATTTAGACCAAGCCTTGGCTTCAGCTCAAACAGGGATGGCTGTAGTTAGTGGTAATCAGACTTTAACAGCCCCTGAAATTGATATTAAATTTAAGATTACAAAAATGGGTACAGCTTTATTTGTGAGCGGAGGAACAAATACTACTGAATATTTAGTACCTAATTTCACACCCGGCACTTCAGTTGGTGCATTAAAATCAGTCACCACTACTGACTCAACCGCTCCTACTACACTTTTACGTAGTTTTAGCGTTACATTCAGTAATGGTCCTCCTAAAGACGGAGAAAGTTTAGATGCATTTCTCCTCAGAACTATATCAGGTTCTTATATTGCTTCGCTTCGGACCCCTGCCACAGGTAATGTGGCGAGGAAACGCTCAGGAATAGTAGGAGGTGTTACATTTGTTAGATATACAAATAAGGCAGGGCATAAGAAAAATTGCGTGACGGCAGCGCCTTTACTCACCGAATGTAGTTTTTATGAATATCCTACTTATACTGGAGCCAATACTGAATATGTACAGAAAAATTGTCTTTGGTTTTACAAATCGGGAACTAACGCTGGTGACAGCAATTATGAAGATGTACAATTAGTTACAATGCCCTACGATTTAACGGTGGGTAGTGGAGGTTGGAGTTCTAATAGAAGCCCCGCCGATGGAGGAACTACTGCTTCTACTGATGAACCTTCAGTTCAACTTTCTATGGATGAATGGGTTAATATGAAGATAGTGTGGCATCCAAATTTGAAAGCTACAGCCAATCAGACTACAGGCACTGCGTCTGCTATTGATATTAAAAGTAATGGAAATCCTGCTGCTCGTGTATATTTTACACAAGGAGCTTATCAAGATACTGGCATTCTAAGCGGTGATGGCGAAAATACAGACACTGTAAATACAGGTGATGAAAAACCACCTTCTTTTAATCTAACTTTCCCTTGTCAAATTTTTCCCGGAGCAGCAGGTTCCACTCCCAGTACTAGAATGTCTTTGGGAGAGTTAAATAACACATCTGGTAGTCCTTTTGATTTAAATTTCACTAACATAGAAAGACAGTGGCCCCGATATATGACATTATGGTTACAGAATTATAGATATGTTAAACCCGGCGATGCCGCAAATAAAGTTTGGGGACAAAATAATGGTAATGATTCTATTTTAACAGGTGAGCCTCTTAAAGTTGACAGTATAAGTCCTATTAGTATATCTGTAGTTAGTGGTTCTCGCGAAAGTGAGGTTTTTGTAGATTCTATAGCATATAGAGGTTTTAATGGTGAAATCTCTAACGTTTCAGCTGGTGCGTCAGCATTCACTAAACCATTGTCTATAAAGGATGTAGCCCAAAAACGATATTTCTCAAAGGGAAATAATGAAAATTCAACAGATTCTTTGTGGGCACAAGAATTCCCTGCATCAGAAGGTGCTAGAATAGAAACAGCATATGCTCCGACTTATATTAGTATAGGATATGAAGATGGTACTGGGTCTACCTTTACAGGAGACACTGCTACCAACAAGGAGAATGTGATGTTATGGAATGGCTTTTCTTATGCCGGAGCATTCTCAGAATTAGCTATTAATGATTATAGAACTACCAATGCTTGGTTCAGTACAGTAACGGGAGCTCAAGATGTCAGTAATGCTGCATATTCGGATACTGCCAATATGCCAGTTCAACTATTTAGGTCTTTAGTACATGATACTACTGCGGTAAGTAATGCTGGTAAAAGAGGAGCAACATATGCTTCAGAACTTAATATTAATTCTCAAGATTCTTCTATTACTAGGCCCGGCGGATTCGCGTATGGGTCGGGAAATCATGGAACTGGTACTTTCTCAACAGATGGATGGACTCAAAAGGGAACTATTATGTTCCGAGCCATGTCAGGCACTGCTGATGGTACTCAAGCTAGCACAGGAGGAATGTTCAGAGATAGTGGAAGTGGTGTAGTATCTAATTGGGTAAAAACTGTGAATTTTGCGTGTGCGGCACGCGTTGTGGGTGTTCCTTCTTTTGACGAAGATTCACCTTATTTTGATTATAATGGTTATGCGGCGATTGTAGATAACCCTGAAATTTTTGATGAAGACCCAGTAGGGACAAATACTTATAAATTTTTCACTCAGTTGGGTTATAAGGGGGGCACAGTCTTCGATGACGATTTTGGGGTCATGAGTGACGCTATGATGACTGGAACGGCTGCTGCTGCGTCTCTAGAAACCGCTCAAACTAATATTCCAGCAATAAGTCAAGATTTAAAACAGCGTAAAAAACGTGATAATGATATTATTTTCTTTGATACAAAGATAGACGCCTTTGTAAATAATACAATGATGCCTTATATGTGGATAAGTCCTAAAAAATACTGGCTCACCTTAGAAATGTGGCCCGGTCAAAGAACTGATGCAGATGCCAACTTAGACCCATATCAAACTAGTGGTAAAGGAGACATATGGGCTTATGGAGGCAGCAGCGATACCAAAACTTATGATAATATATGTTTATTAAACAGCAATATAGAGGATTTTACATGGACAACTGGTTCTACTTTTAATGAATTCAGATATTCCTATAATAGTGCAGATGCCACTACTGTCGGAAAATCAGCCCTATATCAGAATACATGGATGTTAGATGTAGGTGCACCAACAGAAAGTGATTTAGAGTTAGCAACTGATTTTGGCTTTGGGGCATTTAGTGAGGAAAATCAAACTGGAGGAGAAGCTGATATTAAAACTGCTTATCAAGACAGACCTTTAGTAATGGATTATACTGCTGTGGTTAAAGATATCTCTCCAAAAGAACCTTTCTTAGCTACTCTTCAATTAAATAAACCTACTTCTAATCAGGCAATTATTACTTATGGTAACGATTATACCCGTACGGTAGTGGATGGTGACGATGCTACAGCAGATGATAGGAAACCTAGATACATTTTTGGTTATAGAGATACTGTTCCTGTTGTTAAAAATTTAACTGTAAATCCTACTATTAATGTTGTGGGTGGAGATACAAATTTATATGACCTTACTACCGAAAACCTTAATTCTATATCTTTCGAGTGGGAAGAAGAGGCTGATGATATCTGGTATAGACTTTTAATGGTGGATAATGCTCCTATAGTTAATAAATATACTAACGCTTTATGTTGGATTCCATTTAATGATTTGCCCGGTAGCAGTGCAGGATATGACCCTCAATATGGTCTAGTGGATGGTAAGGGTGCTTCAACTATTGATTTGTACGCACCATCAGTAAGTGGGACAGTTGACCCATCTACCCAGTTAGCTGACCCATATGGACTTGCTTCCGACAGTTATGCACGTCAACGTATAGAAGGACTTGCCGGATATGCGTATTATATGCCTAACACTACAGGCAGTGATGGAACTAAATTAAATTTCTTCCCTATTGCTCATGCAACTAATGGATTAATGAACGATGCTCCCAATGAATATACAATGATGATACATTGTAAACCAGAAAACAACGGGGCTCTCTTTTATAAAGGAAATACCAGTACAGGATTGAATGTTAAATTAGTATCAGGAAAGGTAGTAGTTTCAGGACAGGCTGTAACTATGACAGGAACTTCAGTTAATCCTTTGGACGGACAAACTCCTTTAGCAGTTATGGTTACTTATAAGAGTGGAAGTCAAATGCCTATGACTCTCCATGTTAATGGTCAATTAGAAGACTATGTATCTTCAGGTAGTAGTATAGCCGATTTTAGTTCTACTGCTGCTGCTTATATTGGAAGTGCCGACGGTTCTTCTACTGACCAATTCAAAGGTTTTATCGAAGAATTTATAGTATGGAAAAAACGTATTTATTCTCCAGAAATGTCCGGTTATTTTGAACTCAATACAGGGGAATTAACGGAATATAACTCTGGTAATGCAGGTACAGCAGGAGCTTCTTTGACTTATCCTCACCATGCGAAAGTATTTGTAATGGATTATTGTAATATTCGTGGAACTTCTACGGGTGAAGTAGGTAGTTCTAGTGATGTAGGATGGAGGACTACGATAACATGAGCTTAACATGGAAATCAGGGTCTTCAACAACAACTTCAGCTACAGTTTATACAGATTTAACCGCAAATTTCACCTTTACTAATGATGATGTAAGAGCTTTATATATAGATTGGGGTGATGGACAAGACCCTGATGGAAATTTTACAACAAATAAAAAATATGCTAATTATCAATGGGTAGAATTTACCGAACCTACAGGAGCAGCTATAGTAAGACATACTTATACAGCTTCAGGTACATTTAGTCCCGTTGTTCAAACTATTAATTCAGAAGGATTTGCTTCTAATTATTATGGTGCTCTGGCCGGTGGTGACACGGACGTGAATCCTTATAACCAAAGGGCTCAAATATCAGGAATGTCCTCTACAGATGGAGAAGCAACAGGAGTAATGAAAATAGAAAATAAAACAGTGAATTCTGGTATAGATAATTCTCTTTTAGAAAGGGAAGGAGCTAAAGATTTATATGTTATTGTAGCTCCTTTAATAGCTTCAGGCAACTTAGACGTAATTAAACATATTAACTTAGACTTAACGGTAGAAGTAGCCACCACGATGGTAAGCGCTACTGATACCACTACAGTAGCCGGAGCTGGTAGAAGAGTAGACGTGTTTAGTGTTACTATAAGTGGTAGTAGTTTATATGACGGAAGTGGGGCTACTGCTATTGATTTATCAGAAGGACAGTGTGCTCGACTCTTAAAGGTAGAATATAAAAATCCCAAACTCACCATTGAAAACACTAGTGGCGGTATTAATTCAGGTTCAACTTATGACGATTATACAAAAAATAATCTCTTTAATTTTCTTAAAATATTTATTGTAGCGAAGAGTGATGAAACTCACGATGAAGGTGGTGCTGATGTAAACAATTATTATCCTCTTACTTATGTTACAGCGGGTTCTCCTATAAAAAGTGCAGATGAGCCCGAAAGATATTCTGTTTTAGATTTTTCTCAAAGTAGGGCTAAAGCCTCAAATGTAGATTTGGCCTTTAGTCGCTATGATATAGGTAAAGTGTGGTTTAATCCCGCTTTTCAATGGAATGCTATAACAGGAGCAACTAGTGGAGTATATGAATTTTTTGGGAGTAATACTAGTGGGGCAATTTCAGGTAATATAGGCACTACTAAGCAAGTCTCTTATACCTATGGAAGTACACGCCCTGATGGGATTAATGGAGAATACTATGTAGGAGCTACTACTACTCCTAGTATAGCATTTGGTAATGATGCAGATGCTCATTGGGGCATGGCTGACCAGAAATATAGAATGGACCAGTTCTTAATAGATGAATTTGGTAGATTCACAAACCAATACCATTTAAGTAGAGTATCAGTACAACCTTCTCAGAGTTCTATTTCTGAGACAGGAAGTGAAGTAAGCTCAATTAGTAATAACAAACCTCATGTGTTCTGGATGCAACCCAACTATTTGTGGACAGGAGCTACAGCAGCTTTGCGTCAACAGACCATCTGTAAGATTAATAATAACGCTACTACTCTGGGCGCTACTTCTTTCAGTTATACTGAAAAGGCTTTCCAAAACGGTTCTGCCAACCTTGTTTCAATTAGTGGTATGAACAGTGCAGACTATGAATTTGCTGATGGCAGTGATAGAACTGCAACTTCTGACCCTATCCAATATTTCCTATTACTTTTCACTGGAACCACAAATAAGGTATTTTTCAATATATCTAATTACGGTAATCAAATTATTAATTCTTATCTTTCCGGAACTTCTTTTACTGACGGCGTCGGTATAGCTGACGTTTCTTATTTACATATAGAAAAATCTGGCACTATCCATCAGAATGTACACTGGAAATCAGTGCCTTTCGAGGATACTACTAAAGTAACTCTCCCTTTTAGAGACACTACTAATCAGAAATATATAGACCAAAGTAATTCTTTATCACAATCTGGGTTTGTTCACTTTGATATGCCATTGGATTGGGATAAGGTTAGTTTAACTGATTTGTACGGAGGAGTTCTCCCCGGAGCTGCATACACTGTTACAGGTAATAGATTATTATTAACAGGAGCTTGTGGTACTTCTGCTACTGGCGGAGCAGGTACTGGTGACCAGAACCCAGTTACTCTAAACGCAGCTAGTCAAACTTTAATTGAGACTACAAACAATCTTTCCGATAATGAGATAGGAGCTTTTAAATATCTATGGATTACAGAAACGGGAACTGGGGCTGGAAAAGCTTATTGGGTTGCTAAAGGACTTTCTAATGGTTACACTGGGTCTAGTGGTATAATGAATTTACATTACGGAGATACAACCAATGCTACTGAACCTGCTGGTACTATCACTGGGTCTCTACGTAGGATTAATGTTTATGATATAATTACAGGATACAGTAAGGTTTTCCGAGGAGACTCAGCTACTGAGTTATGTCCTGTTGATTGTGATGCAGCATTTTCTAACGATTTAGTTTTCCATGATGCTAGCGCAGGTTCTCAAGGAGATATAGAAAAAGATTTATATGATGCTTGGTCTGCTAACCAGTTATATGCTTTGAAGATAGGTGTAAGTGGTACTGTAGGAACTGATACATTCCCTAATATATGGAACATCTTTGATGGAAATCAAGGATATGAGGATATTATTACTGAGATAGATGATTCTGCATGGAACATTAATTCTTTACCCATTGTTAGTGATATAGGAGTTACACGACAAGGAGCTTATTATCAAGCTATGACTAGGAAAGGTAAGGTTTTTATTGCTAGAACTGGAGACGTTATGACTACTCTAGGATTTAGTAGTGTAGCTTTAGGAGATGGAACTCGATTAAATGCAGATGGTACGAAACGTGCGTTTACTGATGAAGGAGGAAGTAGCGCTGGACCTTATGGTACTACTAATAGTCTTTATCAGCAACTACATAAGATTAGAAAAATACAAGCTAATAATGTCCCAGTCTATTGGGACTTACAACAAAAGGATGGCACCTTTGTTAGATTCTGGGGGATAGTAACAACTGTTAATGAATCATATGGAACAGGCGGCTCACAGAATATAGTAGGATATAATTTTGATATGAGTATTACTAAAGTAGCTCTTATAGACGCAAATAGTACATTAATGACTGATGTATTTCCACTAGGAGGCGTAGAAGATGCCAAAAATTTCACCTAGAGTTGCTATAGAAGGAGCTGAGGTAGAATATATAGAAGGTTCTTATTCACAGAATGGAGGAGGTTCAGCAGCTGAATTATCATTTACTCTTCCTTTAACTTATGGCGGTGGAAAAAAATTATGGAATAGGGAAGTCACTATGTATTTGAATGACCAAGATAGTACTCCTCTTTTCAGGGGTTGGATTAGAAGAGCAAATCCTACTTTTAATCAAATAGAAATATTAGCAATGGATGCTTTAGGATATTTAGTTAAAGGTGGAGGAGAATCCAAAGCTACGATTAATCTTACTCCTACTGATAATCTAGATGGTTATACTGCTGGGGGAGCTATTACTACGGCGATTAAGAAAGCTAAACTTAATACAAAAATAGGAACTGATATGATAGGAGACACTAAGCCTTCTATCAGTGCTAGTAGGCCTCCTTTAAGAGGACAAATACATCTAGAAGAACTTGTTAAAGGTCTTATATCAGCAGCTGTAGATAATTCAGGTAGTATCCCGCGCCCTAATATATATAAATTAATTGATGATGGTAGTCAGTCTCAGTTAGTGATAGAACTACAAGCAGATGTAGATACTGACCAAGTAGTACATATTTTTACAGAAGAAAGTAATATAACAAGTTTATCCATTAATGAGAAAAAAGTACCCACTATTATTAATGTAACAGGTAAAGGAGTTAATGGAACCTTTTCTCATGACGGAGCTATCACAGCTTTGGATAGAACTTATTTAGCAGTCCAAAACAATGAATTAAAATCTCCAGCGGAATGTGTAGATTTTGGAAGAAAAATATTTCAAGCTAACCTAAAAGACAGATATGAATATGCTATAGAAGTTACAGAAGGTGCATATCTTATGGAAAATGATGTTATCAGAGTAGAAACAAGTGATAGGAATTTTACGGGTAATTATAGAGTTATAGGAAAGAGTATATCTTTTTCTCCTTCTGATTTCAGTATAGGTATTGTTATTAATAAGAAACCACCAACACTGGCGGAATATATATCTGCTAGAGATAACTAGTTACGTGGATATTGGGCGCTAGGTAATTGTGGTTGTCCTGAACCAGATACATTATTCAATCTGTTAGTTCCCCATGCATTTCCAGCTTGACCATTACCGCCGCTTGATTCTCCATTACCTGCATACATAGTACGATAAGTAATTGTACCTGCTGGCATTGAAGTTCCATCACCTTGTACACCAAGATAGTGTACACTGTCTAATCTACCTTCTCCGTTTCCACATGCGTTAAGGCCCATCTTACGGCCATATCCTGTTATGTCTGTTGCGTCGCTCCATCCCATGTTTAAATCTCACATTTGTCGCCCATACAAGCATACTCAGCTTTTCCTTGAGTATTGTCATTCATTTCGTATTTCGACAACTGTCTATAATCTATTCGGGGTAGCTTCTTTATAAGCCTTTCGTAGGTTCTATGGTCGATTTCCTCATAAGGGGCCAATTTATAATGTCCTCCATCGTAAGGTAGGAAGGAAACTCCGTTAATGATATCCCAGTTTTGATATACCCAATTACCTACTTCAAACCATTCATCATCTCTGACGTATACAGTCATACTAGCATTATGTTCACACCAGTTATGTTGTAAGTTTTTATAATGTTTTAATTGTTCTAACGCAGTTACATCCTTTCGAGTTATACAATTTTCAGGAGATTTAACAGGAAATTCTAATACCCAAGTAGAAACATTCCCTTTAGTCTGTCCATTTTCAGGATTACATTTTATCCCTGAGTCCTTCATTAATTTAAATAAGGGGTCTCTATCTGCAATTCTATAGCGTCGGATGTAGTAATCTGACCAACGTGGATGCACTCCACTAGAAGAATCTACTAATTGTGAAACTGTGCCTGAAGGCTTGACACAAGTAGTGGCAGATGGCATCTTTGTACCGAGGATACTCGAAGCTTTGCGAGAAATGCGTAAAACGCGGCTTTTAAGGGCCTTTAAAGCCTCCGAAGTCATCAAGGTGGGGTTATCCATCTGTCCGGTCAAACTAACGCCTAGAAGCGCTTCTATGTCACAATTCTTTTTCCAGCCTTCTCTAAGGTATGGAAAGTAGGTAAATGAGCTCTGTATAACACCGAGCCATGTAGCAGTCTCTACCTTATCTAAAAGGGTATCTAAATTATCCTCTGCTCTAACAACCACTTCGCTTAGGTTACAGAACTCCATATCTCTAAGCATTATCTCACCACAAGGGTTAGTACCCTGTATTAATGGAGCATATCTGCGTGATGGAGCTTTGCTCTGTGCAGCTTGGAGATTAAATATACCTCTCTCTCCTGTGCCTGATAGAGCTAATTCTGCCCATTCTTTTAGAAATTGTCCTGCTGAGGGCTTTTCTCTATATATAGCGCTATTGTTTGCCATAGCACGTTTAATAGGGAAAGGCCACTCTTTTGCATGACGCATGTCTTCATCATCAAGGCCACTCAAAGAGATTTGTGAGCTGCGTCTAACTCCACCCACTACCACGATTTCAGCAATTTGATTACAAATATCATGAGCTTCCAACGTTGTGAGCTTTCGACCTTGGGCATTATGCATGGTTTCACGAATGAAATCATGTAACTTAATAAGAGGAGCTGGACCTGAGGCACGACCTCCCATAGTGCGTAAGCGAGCTCCCTCTGGTCTAATTTGAGAATAATCAAAATGTATGTTTTGACCATCATATAAATTTTGCATGAGCATCTTCACAGAGTCTGACCATCCAGCTTTGGAATCAAAGATAGGGATTTTGTCTAACGCTCTCCCCGATTTAATTTCCGGAATAACCGGAAGTTTATCCACTTCTTCCTTCTCTACTGAAAAACCAAAGCCAGTCCCACACATTAGGATGTAAAGACACTCGGCAAAAGCTTCAACACAATTTATTTTAGTAAAGGAGCAGTTATAAATGCATGTGTTATCAAACTTAGCAGCTGGTCCTGCTGCCCATAAAAATCTCATTGACGGCATTACGCCGAATTCTTTCATGTACTTTCTAATTTTATTAACCGTTTTCTCAGGTATCTCTGGCCTCTCTGAATAGATGAAATCTAAAAATCTCTCTATAGTTTCGGGCCACTCTTCTCTTCTTTTATCCTCATCAATCCAACGAGAATATGTTCTCTTATATATAAATTCTGCTACTTCGTTTTTAAACATTTTTTACCACTCCTTTTGCGGTTCATTACTATAGGTTTAGCCCCTATAAAAGGCTTACTACAAACTTATTTATAGTCTATTAAAACACGGTGACCACAAGTGCAATCCTCGTCGGTGTTGCACTTGCATTCACTTACTGATGATAGTGTCCCAGTAAAGCTTCCTAGCTTTACCATTAAAGTGGGGCACCATCTTCATCGCAGACAACGTCTGCGTAATAACCTGTAGGGATAATATCAGCTTTCTTAATTGTCATAAGCTCTCGCTTCTGTAATTCCTTATTAAATCTCCTAACTGTTATCATTGGTACTGAAGGCTCAGCCTTCTTTTTTGTTGCTTTTTTTGCTGCCATCGTTTTCACCTATTGAACTGGAACAACTCTTCCGTCTTTGTATCTTCGTACTAAAACCCCTGTTGGAGTCATATCTTCTACAAAGTCGCTTGAAGGGTCTACTTCTTTTTCCACCACTACGGGTGCTTCTTTCTTAGCTGCTTCCTTTTTATCTTTTGCCATGATTAATCACTTTTCCTGCTACGTCTAGCGTTTTTCTTTTTCTTCATTTTGTTCGTTGAACGTTCTGGAAGTTTACTCCCCTTCGGAGTCTCCTTCTCCCATCTCTTCGCCATCTCCGGCTTCTTCTTGTACATCCAACGTCTCTGTGCTTTGCTCTTGAACGGCATCTTCCTCCGGTGTTATCTCCTTGATGTATAGTTGCCAGTCTTTGACTAAGTCATTAGATTCCAAGAACTGTTGAAGGATTGTATTGTTTTGTTCTAACGCTCCTCTAAGTTCGTTTATATGACTGTCAGCACCTTGCATTCTTTCACCAAGTTGTCTGGTTTGCGTAACTAGGAAATTCATGTTATCCATAGTTTGCGCTGGTCCTGAGTTATTCTCAAACTCTTTTATCCATTTCTCTACGTCGTTCAAACGCTTATCTACTCTTTTTAATGTTGCCATTGTTCATTTCTCCTTAGGCACACCCACATTTTTCAGTGCATATACCAAGTTGTATTAACTTATCCCTTGAATACCTATTTAAAGCTTTCGACCTAATTAGCTCTATTTGCCGTCCTGCGACGTTTGGGTCGTCAGTATACCAACCATAATCTCCTGCTGGTTCATTGTAGATACTGTTGAAGATAAAGTAAATGTCTCGATTGCTATAAGCTGCTGTTATTAGCTCAGTAGCAATTATGTTATTATGTTCGTGACTGCTATGTCCACGCTCTATATTAAGCTCTATTAGCTTCATTATACATCCCCTTAAAGGCTTTATATAATCATTGCTTATATCAGAGCCTATCTTAATAGAGCCTGATGCCTTCTCTATTTCATTCAATAAATAATCTATACTATTAGATACTGTATGTTTTATTTCTAATGTATCACAAATAAATTCTACAAAATTACGTTGTGCTTTTTTACTTTTCTCTGGAGGTATGGTTGTACCATTATCTTCTTGAGCTAAAGCATACAGTTCTTCTATACTCATTTTCATTATATTATCTACAGAAAACTGAGTACACCAAACACCAGTAGGCTCTCCTGTAATCTTAGATATATAAGGTGTGTTAACTATACGTCTCATACAGGACACACTGTTGTTTATACATATCTCATCTAGTGTTGAAAGGTGGTATTTCTTTTTAAGATGTAAAAGATATTCCTTGATTGACTTACGTTTAAGATGGTCAGGTAAATCTACATAGGTCCAGAAATCTATATTCATCTGAAATCCTTTTCCTCCCGTTAAATATATACGTGGAGTTATCCCTAATGGTTTACAAAATCTTCTTATGAATTTTCTAACATCCATAAGACATTTCTTAACGTCTTTATTATGGTCAAAGTCAAACCATATGGTATTAAGGACCGCAGATTCATATTTTGATTTTCCATCTTCTTTCTCTTCTGCGAAAACATATACACTAGAATAACAGTTTTTCTTTCCGCTATACTTCTTTACTTGCTTTTCGATGTCTTCGACTGTTTTGCACTTTGCGATTCTTGCTGGGATTCCAAATTCTCTATAATACATAATTCATTTCTCGTTGGTTCTATAATACCGTCTCCTACTTTTTCCATTACTTCAATGCTTTGACACCAATCTCTAGGGATTGCTAGTATGTCAATTCCATCTGTATCAGACCAATGTTGTACCAGTATTAAAGCCTTTCGGTCTTTAACTATCAGTTCACCTATAGTCTCGCATACTGCTAGGTGTTCTTCTGGTTTAGCTGCATTGATTGTGTGTACTTTTATCTGCTGTGCTGCGTCATTCCATGTGACTTTTACTATAGGGCCTACCGCCCCAATTCCTCTTGCTTCGTTGTCCATTCTTTCCATTCCTCAAATAACATTGCTATGATACCACAATCTCCAAAGTTTGTGTGATATTTTGCGTTAGGTGGTGTTTCATCTACAAAGATAGGATTCTTCGGCCTATCAAACAATAACCTATCATAAGGCACTTGCTGTAATTGTAACCACTGTTCTGTTATTAACTTCACTTCCAATGTGTTAGGTCGAACACACCATATAGTTATATGATGGTCTCGATTTTTTAACCATTGCATAAATTCAACTACATTCATTAAAGGCTGGGCGTGTTTCCAAAGTAATTTATCTTCGGGCTTACAGATAACACCGTCTAGTTGAAAAACTAAGTGCATCTTTCCTCCCATACCTTAGCCATTGCTATCCACCGCTTATCAACCTGCTTCCAGTCATATTCTTTTAAAACTTTTTTACGGGCTTCTTTACCCATAGTTAAAGCCTTTTTAGGGTTGTGATATATATAATCACATGCATCCGCTATAGCTACTGCGGAACATATTGCTCTCTGAGGAGCAGCTCGATTAGGTGTATCCCACCACATATCTTTATAAGGTAGTAATATACCTGCTTTACATATATCTTCTTCTATTAATTTATTCCTACCATTTTCCATTTCAGACGTACCGGGTTCTCCTCCTAAAGGATATAAAGGTATATCTGCGGTTTCTGGGTCTTCTTCTCTAATAATCTCCCATGCTGTTGTATAATTAGTTACAGCCACAGGTACTCCACATGACATTGCTTCTACAGTAGGAATTCCAAAACCTTCACCGGCAGTAGGTAAAACAAAAAGGTCCATACAATTATATAGATTGGCTAGTCCTTCTTCATCTAATGCTTGTCCTAAATCTAATACACCCATCATAGGTGGTAGTAAGTATTCTTCTATACCATAGTGTTTTGCATAGTCTGGTAGAGGCCATCCCATTGCATCCTTCCAATCCATATGTAAAATCAATCTAACGTCTTTAGGTTTTAAATTATTTCTATCTACGAATTCTTTAAATCCTTTCAATAAAATAGGTATATTTTTTCTATGTTGATTTCTTGCGACACACCCCACAACGAAAGCGTTTCCTGCTAATTCTTTAAGGGGTTTATCACCATACATCGGATTGAGTATAGGTTTAAATACATCTTGAGCATCAACACCATGAGGTATATACCAAGACTCTTCACAACCTGTAAACTGCTGCTCCATACATAGTTGTCCATATCTAGACATACATATCTTATAATCTATATGGTTTAGTGAGTTTTGCCATGAAGGTATACATGGTGTTCCATCAAATGGTATAGTAGCTGCCCACTTCCATTTGGTTTTTAATTTAATATCTTTATATATTTTCTTGAACATTTCATTTTGTTCTTTGTTTGTTGTTCTCTTACCTGTTTCTGGGTTCCATAAAGGAACATTTGCATTAGCGGGTTGTTTATGTGCAGCAACATGACCGAACATTTGAAAATCTAAATGTGTCCATATTATATCGGGTCTAAAATTCTGACACCATATAGGGAAAGACTTTTCACCAAACTTCTCCTGTCCCGGCGCAGTGATAGGAAGATTTTCTATAGTATAGGTTTCTCCTTCATAAGGTATCTCATAAGGAGTGTGCTGTGGATTTTGACATCCTCCATATCCTACATGATGACCTTCTCTAGTAAAGATAGCTGATACATTTTTAGTATTAGTTCCGAAACCAGTAGGGGCCCATGGGCTGTCCGATATAGGCATTATCCTTAATTTACCCTTCTTTGGTGTGTCCCATTTAAACTCGTGTGAGCTGGGGTCATTAGGGTTTTGTAGTTTCTTAGTCATAAAAATCTCACTGTTTTATAGCAATGACATCTCTCTTATTCACTACGACTGTACCTTTCTCTCCAGTAAGGTACACAAAATTATCATCGTCGTGTTTTATCATTCCTCTGCCGACCTTAGTCTTTTCCTCTTCTCGCCATACTACTTTAACCTCTTTATCTTGTAAAAAAGAAGCAAGTCCTTTACCATCATTTTCGTCCATTATATTTCTCCTTGTCGTCTAAATGGAAGCCAATCTTATGCCTCAACTTATAGACTAGAGATATATATGTCGGTGGCCTATATAAAGATTGTGGCATCTATATCCACTCCAATAAGCTCTTTTGTTTCTTATCTAAGACCGTTAATGGTGGTCTTTTCTTTATCCATTTCTGTAACTGAAACTTATGTAGTAATGTACTAATAGTGTCCCAATAGTATCTCATATCTATCTCATCTATATCTTTGACGGTAGATTCTAACTTATAACCTTCTTTAGTTTTAACATAATAATATGTAGTGCCTTCAGTAGGTTCTATACCTATCTTCTCACCCATATCAATCAACTTCAAAATCAAATCTGTTTCTGATTTGTAGTCTCCTTTTTTACGACCTTGACTCTTTCGCATAACAAAGTCATCTAATTCATATTCTTGTAACTCATATAGTTTATCAATGAAACTACTGTTAACGGTATTGTTTATACGACTATTTATGATTTTATCCAATACCTTAAGATAGAATTTAGAGCGACTCGTTGCTTTGAATGTACTTCCATGTTTGGTCAGACTACCATCTTCATTTCTCAGTACATAATTACCTATTTGAAGCCAAACACCTTCTTTATAGTAGTCTTTATCCATTGAAATATGTTCAGACTCAGAATCAGGGACAACATGTTTTAGTAAACTCCTTAATCTTTTTACCAACCATTCGACATCCACATCCACATTAGTATTAATCCCATCTGTATGTACATATACCACAGCATCTTCTCCATACCTGCCACGGATGATATTGACCCCCGATAAAAGGAGCCATCTGGCAACCGCTGTGATAGTAATACCCACAGCCATATCACCATAAGAGATGTAAGGATTAGCGTTTGCACCATAGAATGTATTCACCATTATTTTTAGAGCATTGGACTTGCTCTTATCTTCTTTCGTCGACCCAAGTTTATAAGGCTTTCGCATTTCGGTAAATTCGGTACACATATTATATAGACAGCTCTTCCGAGACTGGTCTATTTTAACCTTTATTCTTTTACCCACCTTGTTATCAGGTACATAAAGTACTCCATCTTTGAATTCTAGTTTCTCATTATAGTCCTCATAACCTATTATTTGAGTAGTATCTGGCCCCAAATTAAGCGCCATTGAGATAGAGGGATAGAACGCACTAAAGTCTACCTTTATATTCTTCTGATGAAAACCGGGGCGATAAAGCTCTATGTGGGCAGCTTGATAGTTGCCCCTGTCAGCTTTATATATCTCAGGGTGTCTGTCCTTATTCCTATCAAGCGTTACTATGCTTTGCTCAAATAAGCTCCTCCCTTGTAATATTTTAGTTATATAACTAGATGGAGCATTGGTATAAGTTGCCAGTGGAACGCATAGTGTCTCAGCGACATACTGAATCTGAGGGAAATAATGGTTGTAAAGATACATCGTAGCGTCAACATCACTTAAGACGTATTCGTGTATCTCTTCTATTGAATAATCCAAAAGGTCATTGTTAGCAAAGTCGAGCTCAATAGGCTCTAGTCCAAAATTCTTTGCTACACTTTTTAAACCTCGTGGTATACCTGATAGGGAGTAATCAAGTCTTGTCCATCTCAGTAAGTCTAGAACTATGCGTCCTCCAGCGTTCATCTTCAATTCTTTCTGGTCTTTAGGTGGTTCCCATCCCCACTCACTATTATCTCTATTTAATATCTTTTTATATCCTTTAAGGCCATGAAACTTAGCTCTGTGCAGTATTTGTGGTATATCATAACCTACTAAGTTATATCCACAAATTATATCTGGGTCATAGTCGTGTACATACTCAGCGAACTTCAGTATAACATCTCTGTCATCCTCTCCATCCCAAAGTAATACTTCACGCTCTCCAGTAGACGTTACTATTCCTATAGCTACGACAGGATATTTTTCACCAAAAGGAAAACCTCCGTCGGGTGAGTGCGTTTCTATATCGAATACGAGACATTTTAAATCATCCGTATTAGGGTATGATTTAAAGAAGTCAGGGTGTTCAATTAAGAGTCGCTCAAGTAAGGCTTCACGTCCACCATCATAGAGCGCATTCGGTGGCACAGCATCTCTCTTCGGCACGTAATTATGTTTTGAGAGCTTAACGGTTTTGTCACTAGCGATGGTCTTATACTCCTCACCAGTTTCATCAGCCGTATAGTAATATGGAATAAGAGGACTCTTAACTGCCTCTGTCTTTCCATTTCGGTATATCTTAATTTTCAAAGAGCCATCTCTTAAATCAATAGTTCTATGACTAACAGTGGCTATTAGGGGTACATTCATGACGCAGGTAACTCCTTAATATCATCATCTTCAGTTACTTCCCACATCTGTATCAAACCAATGGCATCACGCACAGCGTTAGCCATAGAGGAATGATACATAAACATTGCTTTACTTTCTTCATCTCCTAGTATATCTGATTTAACTTCTTCAGCTATCGACTCATGGAAGTTAACGCAGTGGTATAAAAGGTCTATCCATTGTTCACGTTCTTTATCGGTATTAACTTTTAATGTTTTTATCTCACTCATCTATCGTCGCCATCACCCTTTATGGTGTCTTTCACCATGCGTTGATTGAGTTTGTCTATATTGTTTATCATAACGTCATAGAAAGTTATTCCTAGTACGTCTAATATGCGTGTGTAGTACCATAAAACATCTCCTAACTCAGACTCCATCGCCTTATTAAAATCTTGTACTACCATCATATCTCCTCTAAGATGTTTCTTAAATTTTCCTAGTACTTCACCCACTTCATTTGCTAGCCCTATCATTAGGTATTCCATTTCTACTTCTTTAGGATACTGGGCTGTAGTTCTTGTGAACTCTTTATATGTTTCTTCCCATCCTAGATTGATAGTCATGTCCTGTGGCTCTTTCTTCTTTTCTTCTTCTTTCACCATATGTTCATCTCCTCTGGTATTATATCTCTATTTAAAATCCATTTTCTCTCTGTTGGTAAATATCTATGTACTAAATCAGCCTTGTGTTCTGCTTGTACCACCCACGGCTTAACAAGTATAAGGTCTCTTTCTCTCACCCACATTCTCCTCTTAAATTTACCACCTATTCTAACCATGCGTATCTTTCCATCTTCACACATAGCTAAAAGTCTCGAACCCCCAGACATCTCACGGACAACAGCGAACTGTTCATTTTTCACTGGTAATTTAACCTTTCTTGTAATGTGTCCTGATGGCTTTGGTTTCTTTTTCATTGTAATCTCCTTCTGCATTTAATAGAAAGGACTCGTAGTCCTTAATCTCTGAATCCCGTTTGGTTTTAAAAACCTTTGGGTAATCCATTTTCTCTACTTCTGTGGCTTTCTTTGCTCTCGAACCCAACTCAACGTTGTCGCCAGTAAACGGGTCAACAATTTTAATATCGCTACAAAAGCGCCCATTGTACTCGCTAGCCACGGTAGTCCAGTTCTCTGCCATAAACTTTTTTGTTTCTTCAACTAACTCACTCCATTTTATTTTTGCCACTGGTTCGTCTATCAGTGGACTTTTGTAATACATACGCTTACCCTTTTCATCATCCATCTCTAAGAACCCTGTCATAACTAAACCCATTAAGATAGGGTCCAGTTTAGTGAAAGGTAGTCCTACAGCCTTAGCCGCTTTCTTTATCTCATTGGTAGACATTCTTATTGTCTCTCCATCTGCAAAACCAAATCTATCTAATCTTGTGTCAGGAAACAACTTAAGTATGTCTGTTCCATGAGCTGGCATATGTAAACATTCTTCTACAAAGGAATTAAGATATATACGCAACCCTAACCAATTATGTTTAGGTGTTACCATTCCATATTCAATTCCATCTCTTTCTACCTTCAGTATCTCATCAGGATAGAACCTCGCAACTGCATTAATTAATTTTAATAAGTATTGAACCTTTGACCTTGATACAGGGAAGGCACTAGGGATTGCATCAAACAAAAAGGGTGCGCAGGGATTCTTAAGCTTAATAGCCTTCTCTTCATCTCTGTTCACAATCACATCTAATATATGTCTGCGTAAGCCCTCTATCTCTTCATCATCCATAGTAGTCATGTCTGACATAGGAGAAGCGGCTTCTTTCAGTTTATGTTTGATTACTCTCTCTGTCTGTATCACAGTAGGGTTAGTATGCATTATCATACATCTACGCTCCAACTCTGCGTCGAAATAAGCTGAACCCTTTGTGTTCTCTACTGCCACACACATAAAGACATACTTAGGATTCAGTGTTTGTTTTACTGTTTCTCCTATTGTTATATCTGTTTTCTTTCTGAAAGCGGCTCTATTATCACCCCAAGTCTTTATCACTTCCATAATTCCTTCGGGTAACTTTTGAGCTTCTGGTATAGCTACAAATCTTGAACGATTAATTTTGTCAGACTCATACCATACTGCTGTCTCAGACATATGTTCTATTGTGTGATAGAACTCATCAGGCAACAGACCAAAGATAGCATCCATGATGACTGTCTTACCTGTGCCCGAATAAGCTTTAATAACAAAGTTAGTATCTTCTAAAAGATATGATAAACATGCTGTTAAAGCTGTTGCATCCTCTCCTAAGATAGGATTAAGGTCTCCTTTCCTATTCTTTACATTGTGGAAATATCTTGTTAAATCATGAACTTCATATTTTTTCATTTATTTACTCTCCATAAATAATATTCAAGCATTAAGAAAGACCACACTATACTAAAGAATATTAAATCCAAGTGATTGGGGCTTTCATAATCAGTCCAGTTCAACGTGATTCCTCCAATTAGCCAACCATGAAGGGGGTAGACGAGACTTATCTTCATATGCTTCATCTACTTCTCCATCACAGCCAACCTTTCTGAATGATAACCTATACCATTCAACTATCCATTTCTCTATATTATTTGCTGAGAGAGGTTCACTCTCTGCATATATCTTTTCATATAAATACTCATTGAGTTTCATTATAATATTTTCTCCACAATAAGTATAAGAAGGCCATCGCTGGCCCATCTAATATCGCAAATAATGTTATCCATTCCATTAATGTTATATCCATTTTTTCCTCGCTTTTCTTAAATTTAGAACATTGTTCTCACATAGCCTAATGGCATATGTTTTCAGTTCTTTCTCTTTCATACCACCAAAATTATCTTTCAATAGTAGGAATAAATCAATTAGAGACATAGGGTCTCCATCTTTATCTTCTAAAAACTTAACTATCTCTTCAGGAACAATCCAATGATATTCCTGTTCTTCAGAATTAAATAAGGAGGGCCGGAACTTCTCTTTAACAAAGGGTTCCATATCACTTGAGCTTAAGGCATAGCCGTTAACTGTCCTACCATGTGCTGTAGTAATTTTAGTTCGTTTAAAACCGAACACCACATCAGTGGGGTTAACGTTTTCATCTATTAGCTTAGTGAAAGTCTTTTGAAAGTGAGTATGCGTAGCTAACGTAGCAGAGAGATAAGATATATTATGCTTACCTCCTCCTACATATTCTGTTTCATTATGGTATAGACCATATGTAAATTCATTTATACGAGGTATATCTTGTTTACAGAAAACACATTCTCCATCCTCAGCCCAACATTTAACTCTACGTCTAGTTGATTGATTCCAATGTTTAACTCTGTGTATTGGTGATATAAATGCAAATTGACCCAACGCACTCATAGAGTCCTCTAACCAAACTCTTTGACTTTTGGGTGACTGAATCCAATCTGAGTAAACACTCATTTAATGGTTATCTTTTTTCCTTTACTTTCTTCTTGTTTTTGGATTTTAATATCTAATACACCGTTGTTGAACTTAGCTTCGACCTTATCAGGGTTTAGCTCAGGAGTGAAACGTTTTCCAAAACTATAATCTCTCTCCTCTGTGGTAGCTTTTACTTCTACCATATGGTTGTCAACATGCATCTCTATATCCTTCTTAGCTACTCCGGGCATATCAACGGTGATAGTTATCTCACCGTTCTTATCTTCCCAGTCTCCTATGTCACTTTCTTTATTCCATGTTGGAAACTGTGTAGCTCTGAAGCGAGGGGGTCTACTAGTTATCATATCCATCCAAGCGTCCATAAGGTCGTCCAATGGGTTACTTCTCATATCTAATCCTCTACTGTTGTTGCTTTTGCTTCTGTTCTCTTCATTAATCTGAAGTATGGCTTACTTGCGCCTTCCTTCCAATATGAATTCCTGAACATAACGAATTCGTCACCAGCTTCGTTCTTGCCGGTGTAGTATACGTTACCGTTCTTATCTGTGTTTCGGAACAATCCGACTACTAGTTCTAATCCAGTTTTCTTTCTTTCGTCTGTCATAGTTATACTTCCTTGCTATCCACCAATGTGGACTCTCTATTTAAGGCTTTCCTTTTCTTTAGTTTGCCTGTTTTTGGGTCTATTGATATACCGTAATTATTAGCTATCTTTTCTTCTTTAGTCTTATTCTCATTAACATGAGCTTTATATCTCTTTAAAGCTTCTGTTGCTGGTCTCCAAAGATTTGCTAAACATTCTCCGCATATCCATACCGCATTTATCACTACGGATGTCTGACCTACCCAATAATCATTGTCATGAATACCTGTTTTACACAAGCTACAATGACTCATGAGTGTATCTTTTTTGATAGTGTTCATGAGTAGTGTTTACCATCCTGTTGTCCTTCCCCTGCGTTCCAGAACTTAGGGTTGTTCTCATACCTATCACATATATATTTATATGTATCGGTAAAGAACCTTTCTATGTCAATCTTCTCATCTGGTATAATTTCCATATGGAAAGGACCAATGCGTAACATATGAGTTTGTTGCGTTTCTCTCCTCGCAGCGTCTATCTTTGTGCTTATCAATTCAGCCGCCATTTGGGCGACTTCTTCTCTATGCTCAGAAGATGAATCTGTCATCTATAACCTCCAGTTTGATTAATATCTTTCTCAGGTTATTTATCTTCCCATCTACTTCACTTATTCGGTTCTCTAAGTCATCAAAACGTTGAGACATATAGTCTATTCTTTTTAGTATCTCTTCTACGTTAGTGACAAAAGGAAACCAATTACTATCTTCGCTGTATTGGGCGTTTCTTTTGTTTATTTCTTCGGCCCACCTTATGTGGTGGTCTCTTTTTGCCTTCTTTTCTGATTCTATTGTCATGTCTGTTTCTCTTTAACATTTTCATTGTCGATTTATTCTTTCGTGGATTTAGATGATACTCCATGCCTGTATGCGCATCTTTATAATAACGGATATAACCCATCCAATAATCTCTACAATTATCTTCTGTAGGTTCTAACCCTCTTTGAACACACTTAGCCATAAGACGTTGAACCATTTTATTCTGCTTACCTTTAGCCCATATCTTATCAAATGCATCCCATCTACTCATCTTTCTCTACCTTTAACTCACCACAGTGGGGACAGTTAAACTTATTAGCTTTCTTCATCCCCACGTAGTCTCTATCACACTGTAAACATCTCATAGGGAGTCCTCCCATTGAATCTTATCTACTTCCACTTCAGGTATCTGATAGAAACCTTTTCTACCACATATGTTACATTTATATTCTGCCATAGTGACCTCCGAATATGCATGTTCATTAACTATTTTAACCTTTTCGTGTTTGCATCTCATGGTATAATGTAATATCCTAATATCATTCCAAATCCTAGTCCGAATAGGAACCCTGATAGCATATCCATCGCTTGATTACTCATGAGAACATACCATCATATGACTTGGTGTCTATACCATCTAGTGTATCCATTGATTTCTTTAGTTGTAAAAATTTCTCCTCCTCGTCGGAAGCAGTCTTTATCATTAACTCAAAATGTTTTACTAAGGCTAGTATAGCCATCTCTTGCCATCTTTCTAAATTGTAGAAAGAGGATACTTTCTTTAGGTCTTTACCTATGTTAGTGACGTTTATATCTCTAAAAGCTTTGACGAGTAGTTCCCATTGCTGAATCTCTTCAGTAGTCATTAATTCAGCAATAGACATAACATCCTCATCAGCTTCTATAAGCTTACAGAAGCCGTCGAGCAATTCACCCATATTTAATCAACTATCTCTACGTTGACTTTCTTAAGAGCAAAGTGGCCGTCGTCTTCACATTGCATCCAAACAACGTTACTTCCTATGGCACATTCCATCTCTTCCAATATGTTATCAGGTATGTAAACCCTCTTATATTGGTCGATTGTTTTTATGGTTCCCATTTGTTTCATTATATCACCATTCTATCAATACGATAAGCTCGGACATGCTGAGGGTGTTTATTAGTAAACTGTTTAAGGTTATACCTGTTGTCTACACCAATAGCATATACCATGCCTTCACTTGATACTCTTACATCCTCTACTAGGATATTTCTAACTGAGTCACTATCTCTCTCATGTTTCCATGTAGAGAAGTCGAACTCTGTTCTTACTTCAGGATTATACCTGAAGCTTACTTGCTTGTGGTTTCCGGTGGTCTGATAGTGTTCAGCCGCCCGATAAACCTTATCGAATACGTTTGTTCTTGATTCCATATTAATCACTCCGTGAACCTAATAACTAGTGTATATATAAAGCTTTCGCTATTGTATATATCACTGCTTGTAAAGTATAGACTTTCATCTGGTCTATACGTGAAATTTCTAATGGCAAATGAGTCCAGAATATATCACTCATAATCTTCTTTAACTAAAGGACTTTTAAATCCTACTGTATCTGTCTTATGGAATACCTGTGGCTTTCCATTCTCAGCTACCCATTCTTTATATATCTTCATGGTAACTCTTATACCACCGTCATACTCTTCTACTATATATCTATCATCAATCATATGACCTTGTTTCCTTATTCCATTTAAACTCTTTGGGGTCGCATATAACACAACGCCAACTACCATCAATTCCATAAACGATGGCTTTACCATCACACCTTTCGCATCTACTTATCGACATAATACTCCCTATGTATTTCACCTGAGCCATAGATAATACGCTATGACCACTAAACATATTAGGTTGCCCACTGTATATAACATTATCTCTGTTAAAGATATATCTCTTAATATATGAGGCAACTTATGTGTTGGCCCTTTCTTTACTTTTTGCGATTTAATATGGTCTACCTTATAATGGGGCATACTGTTCCAACACTCATCACACAGGTATGCTCTAATGGAAGGTTCCTCAGACATATAGTGTATCTTACACCTGTGGCAGTTATTCCATAAAGCTTTGTAATATGTTGGTTTCAAAGTTCCTCCTACAACTCTCGCATCTTTCTCTTAAATCTCTTTTACTTATATGCTTGTCTACCTTAGCTTCATATTGATGAAGTGGTAGATAGGAAAAGTCAGGTAGCTCAGGTAGAGGTGACTTATGATTCATACCTCTATGTAACATCTCAGTAGCTAACTCATCATGTCGTGATTGATATGATGTTAGTTCTATCTGAACCACTGGTGTTATTCTGTTGTTTATCTTATGCTTCTTATGGAAAGAAGGTATATGTTTGTGTAGTTCACTATGCTCACCTAGTAGGTGTTTGTCACATAACAACTTAGGGTTTATCATCCACATTCTCATGCTTGTATACCCCATATAGCCATGCATATGAACAC
>VTLG01009478.1_pt1 | contig 31346 bp, 44 predicted proteins | sample 4694571 | NCBI WGS metagenome assembly VTLG01 (sample SAMN12604809, study PRJNA352737) | marine metagenome | biome: ENVO:00000447; feature: ENVO:00000209|ENVO:00000569|ENVO:01000036; material: ENVO:00002151; isolation source: viral sequences binned using virsorter ...
AAAATCTGAACTTGTACCAAGCAACTTTGATAAATTATTCAAAGCAGAATTAGAAAGATTATGTTCTATAAAAGAATATAAAAATGATGAGCTAGATAGATTAGAAGAATATGCAAGGTGTAGAATCCACACAATGATTTTAAGAAGGCAAGTAGAAGTAGAAGGAGAAGTATTTACAAGCAATGGTGGTGGATCATATATGAATCCAAGAGTATCTATTTTAATTGGTGTTCAGAATCGTATGGATAAGTTAAGAGATAAACTGTATCCACCAAAACCATTAGCTGAATTAAAACAGGTTGATATAAGAGATGAGTTTATTAGATGAAACAACCAATTATGCAGAGAAGATAGTTTCTGGAGATATTGCGTCTTGTGATTATGTTAAGAAATCTTGTCAAAGACACCTGAATGATCTGCAAAGAAAAGATTGGAAGTATGTATTTAAACCAGAGCTAGCAGAAAAATTTTTTAAGTTCTGTAAATATTTAAAACATTACAAGGGAGCTAAAGCTGGTGAAGTGTTTAATTTACTAGACTGGCAAAAATTTGTTTATGGATCATTATATGGATGGGTAGATCAAGATGATAATTTTAGGTTCAAGTATTCTTATCTGGAAGTTCCTAGAAAAAATGGCAAGAGTTTTATGGCTAGTGCTATTGCTTGTTATGATGCATCTCTGCTTGATCGTGAAGGTGTTGAAGTATATTGTCTGGCAACCAAAGAAGAACAAGCAAAAATAGTTATCAATGATGCAAGAAATATAATTAAACATTCTCCAGAAATAAATAACATCTTTGAAATGCTCGTAGGAAGATCAACTCTCTATATTAAGGATAGTAATCGAACTAGCTTCATAAAACCACTTGCGAGTGATTCTCGTAACCTTGATGGGTTAAATCCAGTAACAGCTATCTGTGATGAATTACATCAATGGAGAAAGAGAGAATTATGGGATGTTATGGAAGATGCTTTTGGTGCTAGAAAGAATTGGCACATGATTGCAATTACAACAGCAGGTTATGATAAAACAAATGTCTGCTATCAAGAGCGAGAGCATCTGGTAAAAATTCTTGATGGACAAGTTGAGTGTGATGATAAGTTTGGAATTATTTATACAGTTGATAAAGAAGATTGGGATAATTGGGATCAACCAAGAGTTTGGGAAATAGCTAATCCAAGTTTATATGAAGCAAAAGAAATTGAGTTCATGGAATCACAGGTTGCAAAAATAAAACAAATTCCAACCAGACTAAATTCTTTCTTGAACAAGCAGTTGAATATCTGGACTGAAGTTGATGAGATTTGGCTCAACTATAATGATTGGGATAATTGTAAAGGTGATATTGATTTAGAAAAATTAAAAGGATTAGAATGTTATGCTGGAATGGACTTGGCTAGAGTTTCAGATTTTAGTGCCTGTGCATATTTCTTTCCTGTGCAAGAAGGTTTAGATAAGAATCATGTGATAGTAGATTTCTTTTTACCAGATTATGAAATAGATATGAGATCAATAAAAGATCAAGTGCCTTATCAGTTATGGTCAGATGAAGGCAATCTAATTTTGACAAATGGAAAAACAACAAACTGGGATTTTATAAAAGAATCTATTCTGGAAAGAAATGGTCAGTTTAAGATTAAAGGTTTCGGATATGACAGACACTTTGCAGGAGAGTTGATTCAAGCTCTGGACAAAGAAAATGTTGAGACAAGAAAGTTTGGTATGGGATTTTATTCAATGGCAAATCCAACTGCTGAACTAGAGAGACAAGTAATAGCTAATGAGATTGTTCATGATAATTGTCCAATACTAAATTGGAACATATCTAATGTGGTTGTTAGTCGTGATCCTGCTGGAAACATGAAGCCAGATAAGATGAGAGCTAAACAAAAAATTGATGGTGCTGTTGCTTGCATAATTGCTTTGGGTGTAATGCTTCGTGATGAGGATGAAGAAGAAAAAGTTAATCCCTATGAAGCCAGAGGATTGAGGATGATATGAATGAAAAAATTTTAATTGGTAGACAAGAAATAGCTGACTATTGCAGATGCAGTACATGGACAGTAACAGCAATGATTAAAGCTGGACTAAAATGTTCTGGTGGCAAAACAAAAGGATCACCACCAAGAACAACAACAGATGATGTAGATAATTTTTTCAAATACAAACAAGACTTCAAAGCTAGTGATTACCATTCAAATAAACCTAATGTAAAGTATCTTTAATTTTAGTATAAAAATAATTGACATTAGGTATTGACTTCTAAAAATCTCCTATGCTAAATTATACCTATGATTAATAAAGGCAATAGCCAGAAAAGGAGATTAAAATGTTAGGTTTAAGAAAATTAGAAAACTTGAGAACTTGGTTCAGAGAAGAAGAAAAAGAGTTTGAGCAACAAGAAGCAAAACACTGCATTCAGTTTGATGTTGGTCACATTACTTTCTCAATGACTGCTGGTGGTAGTTTTACAGATGGTTGTTCTTCCTGTCATGACAGCAGAGGAGTCTTTAGAAAATGGAATGTAGCTTCATGGGTTACAGCTTCAGATCGAGATAGAGATTTGGGTGTTGGTTCAAGACAATGGTTGATGATTCCACAGTTCAAGGATCAATGGGATGGTTGTGTTCACACATGGGTCTCAATAGAACAAATCCAACTATGGTTAGAAGAAGAAGATTTAAAGATAGATGGACGTTCTGTAAAAGGAACTGGATTCAAAAAAGTAAATCTTGAAAACATTGATGATTAACGAAGGGAGATAATATGTCATTAATAAATAAACAAAATGTCAAAGCTCTTGCAAAGGAGATTGGACAGAAAGCTCATGGCAAAGATAAGTTGCAGGTTAGTGCAGACTTCTTTGCACAGATAGAACAGCTCGTTGAAGCTGTTGTAATTAGCAATGCTATCAAGCAAGATAAACTTGCAGGTACATTGCGTAAGACATCTTGGGGTTCTTCTCGATTAAGAGAAGCTACCAAGAAGCTGGAGTCATTCAAATGAAGTTGGATGAACTTACAGAAAAGCATGACAAGCTCATGTGGAAAACAACAGAGTCTATCAAGGTAGAGAATCTTTCCAGATGGGATGATTCATCTGTTGAAGATTATTTCTGTCGCAGAGGTACAACTGACAGAATAAGATGGGTAAACAGAGATGTTACCTTCATTGATAGATTCGGTCATTTAATCGTTCTCTCTAACCAGAGGATTGATTTTGAATCGTACCTTGCTTATCACAAGCAGGATAATATTCTGGGCAATAAAGTAATCTATGTTGATCCAGATAAGTATGATGTTGAACGTGTCAAGAAATTCGTTGACAGGCAAGACATCAAAACTGCTCAAGTTATAATTAGTAAAACTCCAGAGCAGGTGGAGAAGAAAAGTAAGATAGATCAAGCAGGAGACTGGTTGACATTCTAATAATGATGGCAGGTTGAAATCCCTGCCAAATATTTTATAAAAATATTAGTTGACTAATATATAAAAATTATGAGAACGTCAAAGATTAGTTAAGGAGATAATGAAAATGAAAAAAAATACTAGCAAATATTATAGAGTAGCTCTTGAAAATGGTTCTGTCAGAGATTTGTTTTCTAAAGATTGGTTAGATTCATTAGACACAAATCAAAAGTTATGGTATCTGGATGCTCTGCATAAATTTCATGAGTCCACTATTTTTAGATTAAAACAAAAAAATTATGGTGTTAAATCAATGGTCATGGATGCAGACAGATTCAAAGATGCTCATGGGTTTACAGAATGGCTATCAGATGTTTTGTATTTTAATCAGAAGATTTGGGATACAGGTGATATTGATAATTTTAGATTTAGAGAATTAGGTGAACACATTCAAAAAGTGAAAGGTGATTTTATCTTCTAGGCATAGAAGGTTATATGGTGTGGCTGAATAATCCTAGATTGTAAGGGGATAAGGCACAGGCTTAATGGGTGAAATCTTTTGAAAGTAGGACATTAAGTGTAAGATGAAAAAAGTTGAAAGGCTTGAAGTAGTTGACTGGTATGGGCTAAATAATAAAATGTACTTGCATTCAAATAAAGCTCATTGGAGATTCATTGATCTCACCACCTAGAGAACAGAGCAGACAAGCTATCTGCTCTTGTTCTTGTTTTTAAAATAAAATTATGAAGTATAATAAAAAAGGAAAAGCTCTGGTAGATTTTAAGACACGTTGTCTGATGGAAGATAAGAAAGAGAAGAAAGAGAAGAACCAGAGGTTGCATGAAAAAAGATACAAGGCATCTGGAAAAAGAGGTGGCAAGTTTACACATAAAATAAATATGTCTGGTAAATCAGATGGAACTTCAATGTGGTACGACAATAGACGTAAAGTTTATGAGCATAGAAAAAGAAGAAGATTAGAAAAATTAGAAAAAGAAAAACGCAAAAGAATTTTAGAGAAGATTAGACTTCTGAATAAATAATTTATCTCCAGTAATCATAGTGCTGAACATCACTTAAAACTGTTCTTTTTTTGTGCCTAAAAATAATTGAAAATATTTAATAAATAAATTTGACATAAGAATAAAAAAAATTATATAACTTAACACATGATTAAAACAGTCCATAAAAAAGGAGATAAAAAAATGGCTAAAAATTATAAAAATAAAAAATCAGTAAACAAGATTCTTACAGAGTCTATCATTGCAAAATTAAAAGAAGGTACAGTTGCTTGGAGAAAAACTTGGATAGGTGGAATAAATAAATCAAGACCACTTAACTGGTTCACCAAGAAACATTACACAAATCCAATTAACTTATTCATTCATCACTTCTCAAGTTTTGATTGTCCATATTATGCAACATTCAATCAAATATCAAAAGAAGGTGGGAAGGTTAAAAAGGGTTCTAAATCTACATTGTTCTGGATGACTTTTCCTAGCTATTCTAAAAATGGGAAATACATCAAAGCTAATCTAGTTCCACAAAAGATTAGAGACTTAACTGTTTATGAGATTAACAGAACAACAAAAGATCATGGTTACAAAGCATGGTTCTCTGAAAAATATGTTTCAGTATTTAACCTAGAGCAAGTTGATGGAATCAACCATGATTGGGTTAAGCCAGAAGCAGTTGAAGTAAAAGAAAATGAAATACTAGAAGAAGCTCAAAAGATTATTGATAATATGCCACAAAGACCAGAGTTGAATGAAACAAAAGAATGTACTCAACCTTGTTATCAACCTTTCTTTGATCGTGTTGAAATGCCTGTTAGAAATAACTTTGAAGGTTCAGAAGAATATTATAGCACAATGTTTCATGAGCTTGCTCATTCAACTGGACATGAATCAAGATTAGGTAGAGATGGAATTATTGATCCAATAAACTTTGGTTCAGAAAAATATTCAAAAGAAGAATTAGTAGCAGAACTAACAGCTTGTTTTCTTTGTGCTGAAACAGGAATCTCTCCTGCTGTAATTGAGAATCAAGCATCTTATATTAAAGGCTGGGTTTCTAAATTAGAAGATGATGAGAACATGATTATGGAAGCATCTAAAGAAGCTCAAAAAGCATTTGAGTTTATGCTTAATATAAAGAAAAAATAATTCTGGTAATCAGAAAAAAGAAAGGGCAGTCAATTAAGACTGCCTTTTTTTTGTGCTAGTCAAGTTCAATGTACTTAACGTATGTAGCACCACGATAATTTAATGTGACTTCCATAACAATAAACCTTTCTATTATTATGCGTTGCTTCTCTGGAACTGTTCCAGATACTTCCATTGTCAAAACAATCAACGTATTCCCAAACAACTTATCACCAGACAAACGTAAAAAAAAGAACTAAAAAAAAAATTAAATTCTTTTTTCAAATATAGTTGACAGGATGTCAAAGATAGTTCATAAACTGTACTCATGATTAACAAAGGCAAAAGCCAGAAGGAGAATAAAATGAAAACATACAAAACAGTAGCATATGAAACAGCAGTAAGCGTTCTTGAAGCAAGATTATTAATAATAGGTTCATCCTTATATGTAAATGTTCATTCAGTTGCAGACCATATTCCATCAGAATATAGACAAGTATGGTTTGATATGGATGGGTATTCTGAAGACGCATTTGTTAAATGTGTAAATGACCACATTTATCTTTTAAAAGGAGAACTACTAGCCACATTAAAAGATTGCAGAACAGTAGAAAAAGTTAATGTAGCAAAAGTATCATAACTAAAAAAATAAAGCGAAAAGAGAGGGAGCAAAAAGCTCCCTTTTTTTTTGCCAACTACTACCAACTTCTTTTTATTAGGAATAAAAATATTTATATATATAATTCGTTGATGCGAATAATAAACTATATTAAGAAGTCTGTTTTTGGAGAAGAATCTCCAAGCAGAAAAACCAACACAGTAAAAATATATAATCCCAATCAACCTAATACAAATGTTGATGAACAAAATGCAATGGAACTTACAGATGTTTTAATAGCTGTGAGAGTGCTTGCAGAATCAATCGCATCACTACCTTTATGTTTGTATAGCAAACAAGATGATGGTGGCTATAAGGCTACAAATCATCCGATTTATGACATAGTGAGATGGCAACCAAATGCCAATCAATCTTCTTATGATTTAAGATTATGGATGATGATTGATTTGTTATTAAGAGGAAATGCTGTTGCTCAAGTATTGAGAGATGGCACAGGTAATGTAAGAGAATTATATCCTTTATTCGCAAACAAAATAAAATATCACATCATGCCAGATGGCAACCTGCATTATCTTTATCCCGATCCAGAGGATGAAGAAAATGAATTAATGTTAGAGCAGAATGAAGTTTTGCACATTAGATTATTCGCAGATGGTTATTTATTATCTCCATCAATCATTAACATGGGTAGTGATCTATTATCTGGTGGCAAATCGGCAGAAGCATATACAAGAGAATTTTATGAAAATGCAAGTGTTGTCTCTGGTGTGATTTCTTATCCAGATGAAATGTCTGAAGAAACATTCCAGCGATTGAAAGAAGATTGGGGTCAAAGATATTCTGGAATGGGTAACAGACACAGAACTCCTATTCTTGAAGGTGGTGCAAAGTTCTCTCCAATGAATTTAAATCATGTTGAGAGTCAGATGCTAGAATCAAGAAAGTTTACACAACAACAAATATTTGCATTGTTTAAAGTTCCACAACATCTTGGTGGCAATTTAGACAGAGCAACATTTTCAAATATTGAACACCAGAATCTTGCTTATGTGATGCATACATTAAGACCATTAGCTATCAACTTTGAACAAAAAATGAGAATGACTTTATTGAGTGAAGCAGAGAAAGATAATTACTATTTTAAACATCACTTCAATGATCTGTTAAGAGGAGATGTAACTGCTAGATTCAATGCTTATGCACAAGCAGTTAATTCTGGAATCATGTCACCAAATGATGTGAGACGCAAAGAAGATGAACCAACCTATGAAGGTGGAGATACATATTTTGTAAATGGTGCATTGATGCCTGTTAATGAACCAAGAGAATCTGCTCCAGAAGCAATGGCTAAAATAGTTGATGAAACTAAATCAGACAAAGTAACAAAGGAAGTTGAAACAGGACTTAAAAAAAAGTTGGCAGATCATAAGGAAAAAGTAGGAGATGCTCCAAGTAAACAAACAACATTAAGAAAATTAAAGATATGTTTTAATAGAGGTATTGGTGCATATAAGACTAATCCAGATTCAGTTAGACCAAGTGTTACTAATCCAGAGACTTGGGCATACGCAAGAGTTAATAGTTTTTTATACGCATTACGAAATGGGAAATTCAGAAGTGGTAAGCATGATCTCGATTTACTCCCAGCATCACATCCTGCTAAAGCAGATAACTATAAGAAGGATGATGAAAAAAAGAATTTAATTAATAAGACTTACAATGATTATCCACAGTCAGCAACTAACAATGCAAAGAGAGCATTGAAGCACGTTGAAGAATATGGTTGGCAAGGTTGTGGAACTGCTGTTGGAAAAGAAAGAGCTAATCAACTCGCAAACAGAGAATCATTAAGTAGAGATACGATTGCCAGAATGGCTAGTTTCAAAAGACATCAGCAAAACAAAGATGTGCCATATCCTAAAAAGAAATCAGATGGTTGTGGTGGATTGATGTGGGATTGTTGGGGTGGAACTTCTGGTGTTGAGTGGGCAATCAAAAAACTTAAACAGATAGATGGTGAATGATATGAATGGCAAATGGTATAATATTAAAGAACCTGTAATTAACATTAAAAATCAAACAAAAACAGTTGATATGTATTTGTTAGATGAAATTGGTGGTTATGGGATTTATGCAAAAAACTTTATCAAAGAATTAAACTCTATTGATGCAGATACAATAAATCTACAAGTAGATTCAGTTGGTGGTAACATCACAGATGGCATAGCAATCTATAATGCATTGCGAGGACATAAAGCAGAAGTTAATGTTTATGTTAATGGTATAGCTGGTTCAATCGCATCAATAATAATTCTAGCTGGTGACAAGATTTACATTCCAGAAAATGCTGGAATCTTTTTACATCTACCAATGTATGCAGAAATGGATTATCCAAACAGAGAAGATATGAAAGAAGCTATTGAAGTGCTTGGTAACTTTGAGAAAGTTCTTACAAAAACTTATATGAAGCATACAGGAAAAGATGAGGATTATATTCGTGGACTTCTAGAAGCAGAAACATGGATGTTTGGTCAAGACGCTGTTGATTTCATTGGAGATCAAGCAGAGGTAGTAGAGAAGATAGCAATGGTAGCGAGGATAAAAGATTTAGAAAAATATCCTTTTAGTGCATCACTTCCAAGATTGAGTGATGGTGAACAAGATGAACCAAAGGTTAATAACATGAAAGATGAAATTAAGGCAGAAGTTACTGAAGAAGTAGTAGAAGCACCTGTTGAAGAAGCAACTGAAGAAGTTGTTGAAGAAGCAGTAGAAGAAGTAGTTGATTCATCTTCACCAGAACCAGATCATGAAGAAGCAGTTGATGCAATCATTGACGCTGATCTTGAAAGGCTGGCTGAAGAAGAACAAGAAGAAGAAGTTGAAGAAGAAGATGAAGAAGTTGAAGAAGCATTAGCTTGTGAAAAAGAACGAGTAGGTTCAATTATCGCATTGGCAGAAAAATATGCAGTAGATTCTTCAGTAGCTTTAAAAGCAGTTGCAGATGATTTATCTGTTAGTGAATTTAAAGATTCTATTTTAGATGTATTAGCAAAAGCTCCTACAACTAAAAAGATAGTTTCTTCTCCAGAAGCAAAAGCAAGTATTGGTGATTTGCGTGAACAGTTAGAAAACGCAACTGATCCAAGACAAAAATATTTATTAGCAAAACAAATTAAATCTTTAAGATAAGAAAGAGGTATTATTATGGCAACAGCAATAGCAAATTCAACAAACACATTAAGTGTTAATGAATTAGTAGCTGATGTGTTAGATAGTTATAAAGTGCAGTTTCCTGTTATCAGTAACTTTGCACGAGACTTTTCTAGTGATTCAGCTCGTAGAGGACAAACAATTACAGCTCGTGTTTTAAGCTCGATTGCAAGTCCATCAGATTATGATGCATCAGCAGGTTATGAAGGATCAACAACAGATGTTGGAACTCTAACTAATGACATCAATATAACATTAGATCAACACAAGTATGTATCAATATCTATGGATTACCTAGATATGATTTCAACACAACGTGATCTTTATGGTGAAGTAGCAAGCACATTAGCGAATACTCTAGGTAAAGGACTTATGTCTGCAATCTGGGATGGTATTGTAGCAAGTAACTTCTCGCAAAATGTAAACAGAGATGGAACTTCAACAAATGAAGCACATGACTTAACCATGTTACATCAAGTAAGAGAATTAATGAACACTAATGGTGCTTCTGTCGCAGGGCGTTATGGTATTGTTAATTCTTCTGTTATGACTACATTATTAACAGATGAGAAGATTGCTTCTGGTGATTACTATGGTCAGTTAAGTGGTGCAAATGGAATCGGTATTCTCAAGAATATCGCTGGCTTTGAAGCTATCTATGAGTATCCAGATGCTGACGCTAATGGTGAGAACTGTGTAGGATTCTTTGGTGACAGAAACGCAATTAACATTGCTTCTCGTGTACCATCTGACTTCCAAGCACAAGCATCAAGAGCTAATGCTCCAGCAATCGCAAGCAACACAATTGTTCAAGACGCTGATACTGGAATGCCAATGATGGCATTATCATATCAGAAGGCTGGAACTTTTGATATTGTAGCTACATTAACTCATATCTATGGGTTGCGATTCGGAAAAGGTGGTTCTGGTGGATCAGCAGGTGATCTAACAGACTTTTCTGGTGTTCGTTTAGTTACTGCATAAGTGATTAAAATCTCATGGCTCTCATTTGGGAGTCATGGGTTTACTTTAAAAGGATTAGTAATGATTATAGAACCATATTCAATTAAAAGAACTACTGATACAAGTACAGAACCAATTACTGTTTCGGAAGCTAAAGCACATCTTCGTGTTGATACAACTGATGATGATTCTTACATTACTAATCTAATTAAAGTTGCTAGGCAAAGTGCAGAGATTTCTTTAAGAAGATCACTAGGTGTTAATCAAGTATATCAAGTAGCTTATAAAACTTATCCAACAGTACAGAGAAAATTAAGGATTCCTAATCCACCATTTATCTCTGCTACATCACTAAAGTATTTTGATTTAGATAATGTAGAGCAGACTGTTGCTTCTGATAAATTAGTTATAGATAGCACAGGAGATACAAATGCTTTTGTAGCAATTAAATCTTCTGTCTTATTCAACAGCATAAGTTTTGAAAAAGTAGCTCCAGTTGTATTTACATATACTGCTGGATATTCTGATGTTGCAGATATACCACAACCAATTATTCAGGGAATGTATTTATTGTTATCTCATTATTATGATACTAGAGAGCCAATAAGCTATACTGGAACACCAATAGCTATTCCAAGATCAGTAGACTTCTTATTTAATCAATACAAAGTACGAATGCCATGATAACAGTTTCATACAAGCTACATGAAAATGCTTATGCAAGGATTGATAGTTGTAGAAATTGTGAAGTTATTTTTATTGGTGAAACAATGAATGTAATGCCAGATGCAAGTGAAGTAAATTTAACATTTACAGTAGAAGGTGGAGCAGAGGGAACGCTACAAGATTTACATGATATAATGGGGAAGAAAAGGTTTAAGAAACCAATAGAATTTAAAGTAAGAATAAATGATGGAAAAGTAACAGATGAGTTTGAATTTTTAGGTAGTCCAATTTTGTATAGAATGCCAGACACATCTAAACCAGAAACAGAAATGACAATACAGGTTTTATAATGACAAATTTAGTAAATGATACAGTAATAAAAGCAGGCATCTCTGGAACATCAGCAGTTGCATCATGGGGCTTGCAAGATGTTAGTTATGTAGCATCTATTATAGCTTCTTGCATTGGGATTCTAGTTGGATTAAATGCTCTTTATAATATATGGAAAAACTGGAGGAATAAATAATGGGTGGAGAAGCATTAACACTTTTAGCAGGAGCTGGTTCTGGATTTTTATTTAAGCTCATAGGAACTATTGTTCAAGGTTCTATGGACATCACAAAAAGTCAAACTGCTGGCAAGATTGAATTACAACAAGCACAAGATGATTCAGCAGACAGAGCATCTAAAAGAGGTGGTAAAGATGCAAGCTGGGTTAGAAGATTTATTGTAATCAGTATTCTTTTAACAATGGTTTATTTTCCATTCATCATAGCATTTTCTGATGTTGGAGTAAGTGTTCCAGTCAAAGAAGGTTGGGGAATATGGAGTAAGACAGTTTACAAAGAAGTGTCTGGACTTTGGGTGGATGGGAGCTTGATCGATAGCCTATTATTATTGATCGGGTACTATTTCGGGAATAATTCTTTAGGGAGAAGATAGTGAGAAATGTTGGTAGATTGGATGAAAGAATAGAGATACAAAGTCGCTCAAGTTCAGAGAATGACTTTGGTGAACCTATTGAATCATTTTCAACTGCTAACACAATTTCAGCACAAGTAATTGTTAAATCTGGAACAGAAAAAAATGAAGATAACAAAGATGTATCTATTAGAAATATAAGGTTCAGAGTTCGTTATTTATCATCAATAGATGAAACAGATCAGATATTATACAGAAATAAAAAGTATGATATTGAGTTCCTAGAAGATCAAAGAAGATATGGTCAAACAATCATTCATGCAAAGGTGGTGGAATAATGGCTACGTCAGCAGATATTAAAATGAGAGGTGTAAAAGAACTAACTAGGAATCTAGGAAGATTTACAAGACAAGTAAAAAACAAAGCTGTTAAAGAAGCAGTTATGGCAGGGAGTGAAATAATTAAAGAAGCATTTGAAACAGATGCTCCACAAGATACTGGTCATTTAAAAAGAAACATAGGAATAAGATATAGAAAGTACAGTAGAAATGCTGTTGGTATTATTGGTGGCAAGTCACTAAAAGAATTGCCAGTTAAAGATAATACAGGAGTTTATTTTTATATTTTAAACTTTAGAAAAAACATTGATAAAATGCATTATCTTTGGGCTAATAAATCTTTTGAAAAAGTAAAAGGATTAGCTAGAGGTGCAGTTATAGCATCATTAAAAAAATCAGTTAATAAAACAGCTAGGCAGGTGGCTCAATGACATTTTTTAAAGCTCTGGCTAAATACATAAAAAATAACATAGCAACAGATAATACAAATGAGTTTTATCCTGTTAAGCCACCACAAAAAGCATCCTTACCATATACAACATTTAATATAGAAGGTGATGCAACAGAACCAACTCATTCTGGAGGTTATCCTTCTGGAACTGCTGTTATTCAATTTGATTTTTTTGATAAAACTATAAGTGGTCAAGATGCAAGAGTTAAAGCATTCAAAGATGCTTTTGTAGGACAATCATTTGATTTAGATTCAACTGTAAATATGGCTTATTGTGAGTCATTTAATGAGCAGTCTAATTTTGGTGATTTAGAAGGATTGGTTATAAGATCAATCGATTTAAGAATTAAATATATATTTAAATAGAAAGAGGTATTATTATGGCAGAAAGAGCGTATGGAATGCAGTTATCTTATGCAAAAAGTGGTGGATCACATTCAGCACTTGGAGAAATAACTGACATTACTCCACCTTCAATATCAAGAGATTTAATTGAAACTACCAATCATGGAAGTAGTGGAATTAAAACATATTTAGGTGGTTTAGTTGATTATGGTGAAGTTTCAGTAACAGTAAACTATGATCCAGATGGAACAGATGATGTAGGGTTAAGAACATTAGCAACTGGTGGAGTCTATGATTCTGGTAGTGCATCAGAAAATCCAGCTAACTATGAGTTTAAAATTACTTATGCAGATGCAGGTGCAACTGTTGAAACATTCAATGGTATTGTTACAGGTTTTGAAACATCAGCTCCTATAGATGGTCAGCTTACAGCGACTATAACTATTAAGGTATCTGGTTCAGTAACTTATTCATAATTTAAAAAATCCTAGCTCTGAAAAGGGCTAGGTAATTTATCGGTATGGAAAAAAAAGGTAAGCAAATAACTATAAAAGGAATACTTTATGAAGATAATTCTATTAAAGTTAAAGATGATATTTACTCATCTAAAAAAGATATACCAAAGTTTGATGCTAAAGGTGCAGAAGCAGTTGGTGCAGAGGTTACAAGTCAAGCTACACAAAGCACAGTTCAAGCAGTTGTGGCTCAAGTACAAGCACAAGCTCAAGCGTTAGGAGCATCTGGAATGATTGCAGTAGGTAGTGCAGGTGCATTTCAAGTAAATCATATAAGTGATAATTATGTCGAAGCATTTGAAAAAGCTGAACCTGTGGTTAGTGAATTAGTTGAAACAGGAACTGTAAGTTTAGAAACAATAGCTGTAAATCTACCTGCTGATTCCAAATTTCAAGGAAAAGAATTACCAGTAGTAAAAACAGTTTTAGGAAAACCAGTAGGAGAATATAAGAAACAAGTTGAAGCAGAAAAAAATATGACAGATGAAGAAAAAGAAATTCAAAAACAATTTCAAAAATCTGTTAGTCCACCAAGTCCAAGTGATGGTGAAAAAGATGGTAGCATGACTTCTGTGCAAGAGCGTGATAGGAGCATGACATGATTTATGTAGAACTAATCTGGGAAATAATAAAAGCAAATGTAATAGCAGTATTGATTGGAATAGGTGGTCTGCTTTGCACATTAAGTTTATTTATGCCTAGACATTGGAAAATATTTAAAATTTTAGAATGGTTTAAAAAATGAACAGAATAGCAATAACATTATTAACATTAGGTGCAATATATTGGTTATGTATGATAGCTTCTTTATGTGGTGTAGCTAAAGCAGATATTATCTATGACTATACAGCAAATTTATTAGAAGACAATATTGTAACTATCGATCAAGAAACTCATTACTACGATATTTTTTATATATCAGCATTAGGAGAAGCAACTGTTACTTTTAATAATTATAATGCTAATCTAGGTTCAAATAATTCAGACTATGATTATAATGATCCATATTTATATTTATATGTTGCAGAAGAAAAATCATTCAATGGATTAGAACAATTTACAGCTTCTTATTCTTTAGAAGCAGAAGATGATGATGGAAATGAAAATTCTCCAGAAGGTTTGTATTTTTATCTTCCAGATTTTCAATTTAACAATGAGCTTGTTGCAATGATTACGAGTTATGATCCAGAAGTTACAGGCACAGTAGATTTTACAATAACAAGTGATGTACCATTAACAGTTATCCCAGAACCACAAGCAATAGCTTTAATTGCTTTAACTGGTGCAGGATTGTTACTTGGTAGAAAGAGGTAATTATGGCAACACAAGGCATGAACTATGGAATACAGTTATCACCAAATGATACTGATTATGTAACTATTCAAAATATAACTGAATTAATTTTACCAAATACAGTTAGAGATGTATCAGAAACAACTGCTCATGGATCAAGTAATTCAAAAAGTTATTTAGGTGGTTTAATTGATGCAGGTGAATTAATTTTCACAACTAATCATAATTTATACAATGTTGGTGAAGGATTTGGTAATTGGAATGCACAACTCACAGATGGTTCTTTTTCAAATGGAAGTTCTGATGCAACTGCTGTGTGGACAGAAACAGATTTTAAATCATCTTTTATTCATGATGAAATTAATATAAATGGTGCTGGAGCAAATACAAGTGTTGTAAATGCTAATCATGGTATTTTAAGAAATGATCCAAGTAATTTAGTTAATCCATCTTACAAAGGCACAGGTTGGACAACAGATAATGCTTCTGTAACTAACACAACAGCATTTTGGAATGGTAATGTTAGTCCAAGACGTTTAACAGTTGATCTTTCAAATGCCGACACTAATCCACCAAATATATACATAGAAAAACAAAGACGAGTAACTCAATCATCAATTCAAGAATATGCATTAACAGGGTTGCATAAATATCAATTTGATTACACTTTAAATAGTTTTAGTGTGCAATCTGGTGGTGCAGATGCTTTGTATCATAACTATGCAAGAAGTGGATATTATAACACTACTTACAATGCTATTCGTAGACATTTTATTCCTAAAACAGTTGGAGATCATAAGTATGCATTTAGAGGTGGTGGATATAGAGCTTTTTCTCTTTATGTTGACAGAGTTAATTTAGAATTAAGTAATATGAAATTATATAGATTATATTCTTTCACAGATTGTTTACTGCAAGATGTAAATTTATATGGTAAATTAATTGCTCCAGATGGAACTACTGAATCAACATTTAGATGTTGTGTTTATAATGTAGAAAAATCAACAGCAATAGATGGTAACATAGAAAATACAGTAACACTTAAATTAAAATCAGAACAAACTTATGTATAAGGAGAAGTTAAAATGGCTAAAATTAAATATAAAGGTAAAGAAAAAGAAATAAAATTAGATAATAGAGCTATGATGAAATTTGAATTAGATGGTGGAGCTATGAGTGATTTTGAAACTCATCCAATATCTGCATCAATTCGTTTAGCTTGTGCTTGTTTAAATCTTGAAGGTGATCCACTAGATCATGCAAATTATTTACCACCATTAAAAGAATTGCCAATAGTAATGCAACAGGCAATAGAAGAAAGTGGTTTCATAGATAAAGAAGAAGAAAGCGAATCTGAAAGAAAAAAAGAAAATGGCTAGAGTTTCAAGCTCTAGCTGTTGTTTGTTATGGATTAAGTAAAGAAGAATTTTTAAAAGCTACTGGTAGTGAAATGAAAGCATATCAGAAAGCGTATAGAAATAAATTAAGAAGGGATGATTATCGTTCTGCACAAATTTGTTGGTTAGAAGCAGAATTGAATAGAGATAAAAAGAAAAGACCAAGAGCATATAAAATAGAAGATTTTTTACTTGATCCAGATGACAAGAAAAGAAAACAAAATAAAGTAGATATGAATAAAAAAGTAATGCAATGGAAGTTATATTTAGAACAAGTAAAAGCAATGCAGGATTCAAATAATGTCTAGAACTAAAATAGGAAGTTTATTTGCTGATGTAACTCTTAATACAAAAGGGTTAGATAAAGGCATTAGAACAGCACAGCGTAAGTTAAGATTTTTTGGCAGAGATGCTACAATGACTGGGAAACAACTTATGCTTGGAATTGGAACTCCTTTAGGAATTATTGGAGGTCAAGCTGTTAATGTATTCCAGAACTTTGAACAAGAAATGGCTAAAGTTAAAGCTATATCTGGAGCTACTTCAACAGAATTTAAAGCTCTTGAAGATAGTGCAAAAGAGTTAGGTGCTACAACTAGATTTACTGCAACTAATGTTTCAGAATTACAATTAAACTTTTCAAAATTAGGATTAACTCCTACAGAAATAAACAAAGTAACTAAATCAACTTTAAACCTTGCTTTAGCTACTGGTGAAGATTTAGCAGAGTCAGCTAGAGTTGGTGCATCAACCATGAAAGGATTTGGTTTAACAGCAGAGGACATGGGTAGAATTACTGATGTCATGGCTAAATCATTTTCATCATCAGCATTAGATTTGAATAAGTTTGCAGAAGGTATGAAGAATGCACAAGTAACTGCAAAAATTGCTGGAGCAACATTAGAAGATACAACTGCTATGCTTGCTGTTCTTAATGATACTGGAACAGATGCATCAAAAGCTGGAACAGATTTAAGAAACATATTTTTAGAATTAAATAAAGCAGGATTAACATTACCACAAGCATTTGCATTAATTAATCAGTCTAGTGATAAAATGGGACTAGCATTTAATCTTGTTGGTAAAAGAGCAATGGCTAGTTTAATAACACTAGCAGAAAATGAAGATAAACTAGGAGATTTAACTTTAGCGTTTGAAAATGCTGGTGGCTCTGCTCAAGAGATGGCAGATATAATGGATGATACATTACAAGGTTCATTATTTAAACTACGATCTGCTTTTGAAGGTGTACAAATTGCACTAGGAGAAAAGTTAGAACCTGTTATCAAAAAGATAGTAGATCGATTGTCAGAACTCTTATCAAAAAATCAAGATGCAATAGCTGAATTTTTAGTAACAGCATCAAAGGTAGCAGTTTTAGCTATGTCATTTGGAGCATTTTTATTTGTTGCTGGTCAATTAGCTTTTGTAATGGCAAACATAATTGGTGTATTCGGTTTTCTTGCTAAAGCAGTCATGATGGTTGTAACTCCAATATTACTAGCAACTGTTGCTATGAAAGCATTTGGGTTGTCTTTTGTTATTGGTGGATTTGCAGTATTTCTAAAAGCTATATTAATTGTATCAACAGTATTAGGAGTATTAAAAGGAATTGCAGAAGGATTAGCTGAACAAGATATTAGCTGGGGAGAGTTTATGGTTAAAACATTTGCTTTTCTAGCAACTACAATTGAAACAGCTATTGGAACACTAGGAATGTTTATAGAAAAGGTATCTATTCTTGGTAAAGAGATTGGTAAATTCTTTGCAATGTTAATTTCTGGAGATGCACAAAAAAATACTTTTATAGAAAATATATTAGATCAAGAATCAAAAATAAAACCATTTAAAGGAAGTTCTCGTAGAGCTAGAAAACAACAATTACAAAATATGTCTGATGATGAACTGTTAGCTATTGCTGGAGTAGATTCATTTAGAGATGCACCATCAGATAGAAAAGATAAATTTGTTGATCCAAACAGCATAGGTGCAACATACGATAAATATCTTACAATGTTTGAAAAGTTTGGCGTTGGTATGGATAAAATATTAGATGGAGATATTGCTGGTGCAATGGATGAGTTAGGAGTTAAAGCAGATTTCTTAAAAAATATTTTTGCAGAAACAGAGATGCCACCAGAAGTTGCAGAAGAAATTAAAAACATTGAAAAAGCACAAGAAGAACTTAAAGCAAATTTAGAAGGGCAAGATTTTACAAGTGGATTTACTGAATTAGTGCAATCATTTAAAAGCAGTTTCAATTCTGGTATGGATGGAATAAAACAAGATGTTAGATTTACTTCTGAAGAAATAGCTGGAGTTTTAGAAGATATATCTAATGGACTGACAGATTCATTAATGAAATTTTTTGAAACTGGAAGATTAGAAGTAAAATCTTTTGTATCAGATATATTAAGTGAACTTGCGAGACTGACATTGCAAAAAAGTGTAATAAATCCATTCTTAACTGCTTCATCAGATTTTATAACAAATTTAATTAAACCAAAAGCAATGGGTGGTGCAGTTTATGCTGGTCAACCATATATGGTAGGAGAAAAAGGTGCAGAGTTATTTGTTCCATCTGGTGGTGGTAAAATAATTCCAAACAATAAATTAGGTGGTGGAGAAGGATCAACTATTGTAAACTTTAATGTGCAAGCAACAGATGCACAGAGTTTTGATGCACAGATAGCACAAAGAGAACAAATGCTGGTTGGAATAATAGATAAAGCATTTCACAAAAGAGGAAGGATAGGAATTAATGGCTAGTATAGGAACATTACCAGATACAGTAAAACCAACAGCAGTTGAAATAACTTCAATGCATCAAATATTCACATCAGTTGGACAAAATTTATCTAGTTATAAAAGTGATAGAGGTGGTCATAGATGGAAAATCTCAATTACTTATCCACCAATGACAAGAGATAATTATAGTGCATTATGGGCTTTTTTAGTTTCTGCAAGAGGTCAATTTAATTATTTTACTTATAATCTTGAGAATCATGCAGTACAAGGATCAGCAGATACTAATTTAACAGTAAATGAAAATGTAACAGCAGGAACTAGAACATTAGCATTAGCAAATTTACAAACAGGAACAAATGCTAAAGCTGGTGACTTTATTAAATTTGGTAATAATTATAAAGTTTATATGCTTACATCTGATTTAGTTGACGAGGGTTCAAATTTAGGAACTGCAAACATAGAACCAGCATTACAAGCAGATGTAACAACAGGTGTAACAGTTGCTTTTTCTACTACAACAATGCCTTTTTCAGTATCTTTAACTGATAATAATGTTGTAACTGAATTTGGAACACAACAATTATATGGAACACAAATTGAGTTAGTGGAGAACTCTAATGCCTAGAAGTATAGGAAATTCAAATGTAACAACAGCCATAACAAATGGTTCAATAAGAACTGCTCATTTATTTGAAGCAGTTTTATTTGATACAGCTAATAATGTTGAAGAAGTTATTTATGCAACAGATAACAGTTACAGTATAAATTGTGATGACAATACTTATTATGCTCTTGGTTATTTATTAGGAATAAGTGGTTTAGAAGAATATAATGATTCAAGAATAGCTAGAGTAACTGTTCAACTTTCTGGAGTAAGTTCTAATCTTCTTGCATCAGTATTACAGTATAGTTATTTAGATAGACCATGTAAGATTAAAAGAATTTTTTTAAGTGAAGATAAAACTACTTTAGATGAAGATACACAAGCTACAAAATCAGCACAATTATTAGATGATCCAGTTTTAATATTTGAAGGAACTATTGAAAATCCAGTTATTACAGAAAGTCAAAGTGGAGAAACAATAACAATACAATTATCAGCATCTTCTAGATTTTCTGAATTTACTTTAAAAAGTGGCAGACATACTAATCCACAAGAACAAAGATTTTTTGATTCTGGAGACAAGTTATTTGATATGGTTGGTAAGATTGATCCTAATTTAGTTTGGGGACAAGACACATGAAGCCACAACAGGAGATTGCACTATTATCATTTAGTAGCAAAGTATTGGGAAAACCTTTTGTCTGGGGAGATACTGATTGCTGTTCATTAGCAGTAGAATGTTTTGATTACATAAGAGGTACAAATCATAAACAAGGAAATTTAATTAGTAGTATCGTAGATAAAGAATCAGCTATGGCTTTATGTGCAAATAGAACTGCTCATCAAGTAATATTAGCAAATGGGTTTGAAGAAATAGAATTACATAAAGCGTCAAGGGGAGATATTATCTATTTTTTTACAGATGGTTTAGAGTCAATAAATATATGTTATGGAGAAAATTGTTTAAGTAGTTCAGAAGAAAATGGAGTTAATTTTACTCCAACAAAAGTAGTTTTAAGAATTATTGGATCAGAGGGGAAATGTTTTAGATGGAAGCAGTTGTAGCATATGTAGCAAAAGGATTTACTGCTATTGGTTTTAGTTTAAAAACTGCAACTGTGATTGCTGGTTATGTTGTGTCTACTGTTGTTTCTTATGGCATAAGTTATGTTGCTATGAAGCTAGGAGCAGGAGATCAAGAACAATCTGCAAAAGCATTTGATTCTGGAATAAAAGCTAACAAGATTAGTCCAGTTTCTCCAATACCAGTTATTTATGGAAGAAGAACAGTTGGTGGTTCTATTGTGTTTAGAGACTTAACTAATGATACTAAAGATTTATATCAAGCAATGGTTTTATCAGAAGGAGAAATAGAAAGTGTTGAAGCTGTTTATGTAAATGAAGTTCCATTAACAACAACAATATCTTTACATGATGCATTAGAAGCTCAAACAGATGACAGATACACATATACAGCAACTAATAAAATAGCTACAGATTCAGAATTAGTTAAACAAATAAATCAAAGAGCAGATTTAGTTTCAACTGACATAAAATTAGGAGCAGATAATCAAGATTCATCTTTATTGCTTTCTGCTAGTCCATTATATTCTGATAATCATAGAGGATTTAAAGTAGCATATATAGCAACAAAAATTGGTTTTGACAGAGATATTTTTCCATCTGGAGTTCCACATATTATGTGTGATGTAAAAGGAAAAAAAGTTTATGATCCTAGAGATGAAACAACAGCTTGGTCAGATAATCCTGCATTATGTTTATTAGATTATTTAAGTAATGATATATATGGATGCAAAATACCATTAGATAGCATTGATTTAGATACTTTTAAAACAGAAGCAAATTATTGTGATGAGTTAGTCACAGTTAAAGATACTTCTGGTACAGATAGAAGTCAAAAAAGATATACTTGTAATGGTGTAATTAATACTGATGATACTTGTTTAAATAACATGAATAAAATTTTAACAAGTATGAGAGGAATGTTAGTTTTTTCAGCAGGTAAATATAAAATAAAAATTGATAAATTAGAATCTGCAACATTTGAGTTTACAGAAAGTAATATTCTTGGTGATTGGACTATTACAGGTGGATCAAAAAGAATGATAGCAAATAAAGTAGTAGCTAGATTTTTTGATTCTTATAATAGATTTATTGAAACTTTAGCAGTAGTTACAAATGATTCTTTTATTGAAGAAGATAATAATTATACACATGAACAACAATTAGCATTGCATTTTGTTAGTCAACCACAAAGAGCAAACATATTAGCTCAAATGCATTTAAAACAAAGCAGACAAGCATGGGGTGTTTCTTTTAAATCTAACTTGACTGGAATGCAAGTTGAAGTAGGAGATGTTGTAAATATAACAAGTTCTATTGCTGGATGGACACAAAAACCATTTAGAGTAGCAAGTGTAGAAATATCAAGTGAAGATATTTTAACTTTTCAATGCTCTGAATATGATGATTCTGTTTACACCTATGATGTATTAACTCCAGAAGTTGAACCAGATACTAATTTAAATGCAGGATTTACTCCATCAGAACCAGTTAATTTTTCTGTTTCTAGTGGTACAACACATTTATTACAAACATTAGAAGGCAGTATAATTACTAGAGCTTTTTTAAGTTGGTCAACTCCTGTTAATGGTTTTGTTAAAAGTTATGAAGTAGGTTATAAATTATCTAATCAATCTGATGACTTCTGGACAAACTTTACAACTCCTGTAAAAGAACATTACATTCAACCAGTTAGCGACAATACATTGTATGATTTTAGAGTTCGTGCATTAGGAAATCAAGGAGGTGCTGGTGATTATGTGTATGCACTAAATCAAGAAATTATAGGTAAAACAGAACCACCAAGCATTGTTAGTGGATTTAGTTTTGAAACTAATAGATATTATGAACAAGTATTTAGATGGAATGAAATAACAGATATTGATTTAGATGGGTACATTATTAAATATAGTACAACAACAACAACTTGGGATAGTATGACAGTTCTTCATCAAGGTTTATTAAGAACTAATCCATTTGAAACAAGATTACTACCAGAAGGAACTTATAATTTTTCTATTAAAGCTGTAGATAAATCTGGAAACCAAAGTTTAACTTCAACAACTATTGTTGGAGTAGTAGATGATGATCCAAACATAAAAATATTTCTATCTGAATTTCCACATTTACTAGGATGGACTGGAACAAAACAAAATGGTTATGTTCAAAATGGTGAACTAGTGGCTACAAGCAGTAAAGATTGGGATACATTTAACACAGAAGCAAGTTTTGGTTTAGGCATACTTCCTACAATACAAGCAAGAGGAAATGAAAACTTACCTAATCCATTTTTAAATACAACAAGCATGACTATTGAATATGAAATGGATGGATCAACAAGAACACAAGTTTTAATGAATCAATCAACAGATTCTAATGTAGATAATGTTGCATTTAAATTAGAAGCATTTAACTATTCTGGAACATCAGTAGGAGTAAAATTAACTTTAGGTTTAGCAGATTTAGAAGGAGAAGATGCAACAACTAATGGACAACAATCTTTATCATGGATAGTAAGAAATAATATTTTTGGAGTAGGAAATAAAAAGAAAGTAACAGTTGAGTATGATCCATCTGATTTAAATAATAATCCTACATTTACAATAGATAATAGTACAGTAATAGAATATGACACAGCTAGTGGTTTAGCACCAAATTCTAGTTCAAGAACATTGCAAAGAATTGATCCTACTGATAGTGCAGGAAATAATGATTTAGCAGGAAGATCAGTAGTAGCAACAGAAAAACCAATAACTATTGGTTATAGTGCTTCAGATACATCTACTAGTGAAGATAAATATTATCATGCAGAATTAGTTAGTAATAATATTATTGTTTTTGAATATGGATTTTCAGAGGGAACAGGAACAGTTTTATATGACAGAAATACATCTAATTCAAATGGTATTATAACAAGTGGCTCTTGGATTGGTACAGATGGTGCAAGTGAGCATGGAGTTGATTGGTCTGATTGGACAAGCTGGAATAGATCACCTAATACATTAACTTATTTACATACTATAGATTTAACATCCAGCAAAAAATTTAAACCAACAGTAACAGGTGTAGCTGATGGAACTTTGGATATTAGAATAAATGCTAATGATACAGGATTTAAAACTATTTCAGACTTTAGTTCTGCAAGTAATTATGTATCTTCTAAAACATTTGTTGAAGGAAGATATTTAACTGTTTATGCTTCTGTATCTGGGGGACAAAATATTTTAAAAAGTTTATCTATTTTACTTGATGGAGAAACAATAGAAGAAGTTGAATTAATAACTGATACTCCAAGTAATACATCAAGTAATAACACAGAGACTTTTGATTATGTAACAACAACTGGTTTTGCAAGTATAACAGGGGTGCAAGTCACATCAACTATGGAAAATGTAACAGCACAAGTAACAGCAATAAATCAAACAACAAATACAATAACAATAAAATATAAAAAATCTTCAGGCACTTATGGTGGTGATGTTTCTTTTTATATTAATGTGAAAGGATATTAACAATGGGCGTTCCAAATTTTAGTACAGTATTAACAAAAACACATCTAGATCAAGGTTCTGACGATCCATCACAAGCAAGAGTAGAACTTGTAGCTTTGCTTGATATGGTTAATGATATTTTATCATCAAGAGGTTTATCAAATGGATTAGCTGATTTAGATTCAACAGGAAAAATTCCAGTAGCTAGATTGAATAATTTAATTACTGATACAGAATTAAAAACAAATGCAGTAACAACAGATAAGGTGCAAGATGGTGCAATTACTTTTTATAAAATGAAAGCAACTATTACATCAGATACAACTGCTCCAACTGGTGGTACATCTGGAGATATGCATTTCATAGTAGCGAGTTAAACAATGAGTAATGCTTTTTTTAATATAGGTGGTACATTTAAAAGATTAAATAAGTGGTATGTTAAATCACCACCTTCTGCACCTGTATTAAATTTTGATGGTTCAAATGATCCACTAGACAAAGATGAAGCATTTAAAACACATATAAGAGCTAATTTAGGAATAGATACATTTGATTTTACAAATCCACCACAAGGTAGTTCTATTCTTTTGCCATCATTTACATTAGGAAATAAATTTGATTTAGAGTTTAGATATAAAGCAGACGCAACAAATGTAAATAATGAATTATCTTGTATTTTTACAACACAACATGACAGGCAAGGAATTTTTTCTGATAGTGTATTTGCAATATATCCTTTAGCAGTTGGTGCTGGTCAACCTGCTGATACGTTAGCAATACATTTTGCTCCACTATCTGATCCAAATGGTCATAGACCAATAATCATTTCTGGAGATGGAACTACTGTAGATCAGACAACAGTATTTGGTGGACAAAGAGTATTATTTACAGGTTTGTATGATGGCAATTGGCATACGTTTAGATTTAGTTATGATAGTGGTGCAATAAGTGCAACTATGGATAATGATGACAATAATTTTTCAGCAGTAACTTTTTATTCAAATGCAAATGATACAAGTTCAGTTAAAACTTCTGTACTTCATGGTAGTGGTTTTGGTGCTTCTTCATTCGGTAGACTAATGGGTTCTTATTCGCATTGGGATACTTACATTAATGCTAATGGATTTGATGTAAATCCTGCAAATACAAGTTCAACTCCTAGATATAATGCTCATGCAGGCAGTTTAGATTTTTTTAAATTAACAACATATCCTTCTGGAATACAAACAACCTTAATTAATTATCCAATAAAAGATGGAGTGTCAGAAGGATCATATCAACCAATTGCAGATATTTCTGGGAACAATAATGTAGGACAACACATTTATGCATCAGATGTAACATTATCAAATCAATGGGATTACACAGCAGGAAATACTGATAATTGGAGATTAGTAAAGGAAGCGTACTATAATGATTCTGGAGTTTGGAAAAAGTTTTACGAAGAAAAAATAGTTCTTAAAATATCAACAACAACAGCAGATTATGATTTATTTACACAAGCTGGTTCTCCTGCTACTGATGTTGAGGTTATACTTTACATAGAATCTGGAGTAAATGTTTATAGCACAACAACAAGTCATGGAGCTATTTATGGTTCATCTAATTTTACAAGTGGTTCTAATATTACAATTATAAACAATGGAACTATCTGGGGTAAAGGTGGAGATGGTGGAGATTGTCCATACGCAACTGGATTAATGAATGCTAAAAGAGTTGATTCAAATCAAGATGAAGAAGGAAGTATAAGGAAAACATTAAATGTTGGTGGTTCTGCTAGTGATGTTCAAGCTGGTGAAGATGGTGGAGATTGTATAACTTTATGTGGTAACACTACTGTTAATAATACATTTGGAAGATTGTTTGCTGGTGGTGGTGGTGGTGGAGCTACAAGAATATATAATTATTCTTATGATTATTTTGGACAATCAAATTTTTGGACTGATGCTTCATGTGCTGGTGGTGGTGGAGCTGGTTATGTAGGTGGTACAGGTGGTGGACTAGTTAAGAAACAAACTAGCTGGAACTGGGCAAATCCTGCAAGCTCAATAAATAAAGGTGGAACTATCTGGGGAGCTGGAGACACTACAACTATTAAAGCTAATGATGGTGGTAGAACTAAAGGTGCAAAAGCATTAGTAGGTTGTCATAATCTAGAATATTTATATGAATCAGATTATTATGGTAAAGGTGGAGATTTAGGAGAAGCTGGACTAAATCATAATCATGGAAAAAGAAAATGGGATGGTAGAGGAGCTGATTTAAGAATAGTTGCAAACAATGGTGGTAGAGGATATTGTGTTCATAAAAATACTTTTACTTTAACTTTTATAGGTTCTCAAACTGATACAAATAGATTTAGAGGTGGTATCTTTGATCCATCAAGTCCACCATCTGATGATGATGGAGTAGGATCAGAACATAACATAGCAAGTGATACTAATCCTGCTAATCCTAGTACAGGTGGTGGTGGTTGTTGTGTATTAAGCACAGCTTGTTTTTATCAAGATTTAATAACTCCAGATGAACTAATGGGAATGATTAGATGGAGAATAAGAACACAAAGAAAAGAATTTTTAGCAGATGCAAAATGGTTAGGTTATCAAATTGGATTTAAACCACTTGCATCTTTAATGATGTTTGATAAACAAGTAGCAAATTTTATATATAAATATTTAGTTAAAGATTGGATAAAAAAATCACAAGGAAAAGGTACTTATCCTGTTAGAACATTTTTAGTATCTGCATATTGTTTACTTGCATTTGTATTTAATTATAAAAAGTGTATAGAGCTTTCAAAGACAACAAGTAAAAATCCAAGAGAGATTTTAAAGAGTTATAAAAAAATAATTCAAGCAAAAGATTTTAAGCGTTAAACCATTTACGCAAGGTGTAAATCCTTCTCCTGCCAAGATTGCTGACATTCTGGTTAAAATGGTCAAAGTCAGCACCTAAATTTTTTTTATCTTTTTTTCATAATAGGTATTGACAAAGTGTCAAAGTTTTTTATATAACTCTACACATGATTAACAAACACAACAAATTAAAGGGAGAAAAAAAAATGGAAACAATAGATAACACAATGAACAAAGAGTACACAGAAGCATCAGATAAAGCACTAATGTCTTGGAGCAGAGTTGTTAAAACTATAAATAAATATGATAATCAAACTGTATATGAAGTTAGATTTGATCCTAAATTATATAACTTAAGATTTGAATCTGGTTGGGATCAAGACTACTACTATAAAGATCAAAACGCTCCAATCGTTAAAGCTATTAAAGAAACAAAAATTGCATTAGAAAATGCTCTTATATTTACTAAATCTGATGATACTTTCCAAGATTACAATGAGATGGATTCGTATGCAGATTATCCAAGATATGGTGCAGGAACGCTTTATAGATTTAATGATGAAGCAATAGCACACGTTTTTGTATCTAATGTTACAAAAAGATTAAATGATTAATTAACATGGGGAGAGCTTCGGCTCTCTCCTTTTTTTTTTGGGAGATAAAAATGAGTTATAACTTTGCAGAATATAAAATAAGAGATGCATGGATGGGAACAGATTTTGCTAGAGAGTTGGCAATGAAATGGTTTGATTGGACTGAAGATGATTTGGATGATTATTGTGGTCTAGATTTAAAAGGCAGGCATAAAGGTAAAATACATTGGCTAACAGTTACTAAAGGTGGATGGCATGGTGGAGTAGTTTCAAAAGGTATGAAGTGCATAGCTTTAGTAGTTGATGAAAAATTAGTAGCTTTTGCAGGGCGTTCTAAAAGTGATAATATATTTAAAACTTTTTCCCAAGAAGCATTGTATTTTTTACATTGGGAATATGAAACTGATAGCTCCAGAAAATATATAGAAAAGATGAGAAAGGAAGAAGAAGAAAAAATTAAATTAGCAGAAGAAAAGAAAAAATTAAATCCTGTTAAATTAGCAAATGAATTATTAGATGTTAAAAAATGTCAAACAACTTTCGGTATGGATTTTAATGAAGATAAAAGATATATTTTAAATTTATTATTTCCACCACATGATGATTGTAAAAAAAATCTTATTAAATTAATTACTACTTCTGATTCATGGACAGTTGAAGAAGGAGTAAAATTGATCTATGGCTCTGAAGGATTTGATAAGATACTATTCTTAAATAAATTAAATAAATACATATTGAAATAATTATATTGCTTTATGCATAAAGATAATTTATAAAGTAGAAATGATGATTAACAAATTAACTAAAGCCGAAAGGCAGGGAGATAAACAAATGAAGAAAATATTCGAGCATAATGATTCACAGTATTATATTAAAGGCAATACAATATATGATCGCTATCCAACATTCAGATCAGCATCTGGTAGTGAGGGCGTTCAGAAAGTTGGTCAATTAATTTTTCGTACTGAAAGTGGTAGGAGACCAGCTCCAATAAAAATTGATATGACATTGGATTGGACAGATGGCTGGAATAATCCAATATCAAGACAAGAGAACAAGATTGAATACAATCGAGTTTGTAATTATCTATCAGAGTGTACTGTAGATAATATTAAGTGGTATAGTATGTATAAACAACTAGGAAACAGCATCAGAGCAAATGATTTAATTGCCATTGGTGAATTAGTAAATGCATACGAAAAAAAATTACGCAACATTGTTAAAGAGCAGGTAGAAAATGATTAACTGGTCTTTAATATTATTAACAATTATGTTTTGTGAAACTGGTCATCTCTCTGGAGATGATCGGTTAAATGCAAAAGGTGATTATTGGAATGGCAAGCATCATTCATTTGGATGTATGCAGATTCAACCAGATCAAGTCATAGCAGATGTTAATAGAGTCTATAAGACTTCTTATTCCCATGAGGATTGCTTCTCAATGCAAAAGTCACATGAGATAGCTAAACTATACCTTTCATACTGGATTGAGCGTTATGAGCTAAATACAGGCAAGAAGGCAACCTTCAGAGATTATTTGCAATGTTGGAATGGTGGATGCCATTGGTACAAAAAAACAAAACCAGAAGTAATAAACAAATTAAATAAGTATGCAGACAAAGGAGTTAAGTATGCAAGAACTAGAATCAACGATCGGCATTGAAGATGTTGATGGGTTAAAGCAAGAGTTATTAGATATATTAGACAATCAGATTAAAATGTCTAAACAGCTTCAAAAAGCAATGGAAGCAATGCAGTTATTAATGGAAGCAGTAAATATATTAAGAGAGGAAGTTCAAGATGGTGGACAAAGACCGATTAAGGAACAATAAGAATATTCACAAGCAGGCAGAAGAAAATGTAAACAAGATGCAAAAGGATGTAATCAAGTTTTGTCTGGAGCTTGGTTGGGGTTGTTGGATTGATGGTCAAGAAGTAGCACCAGATAAATCAAAGAAAAAAATATGAGCTGGGATGATTGGAGAGAACAGGAACAAAGGGAGAGAGAAGAAGTTGAATTTGCTCAACAGTTACATGATGAATGTATAGCAGATGAACCTTCTCCCTTTTGTCCAGAATGCGAATACTTACCACATAAATGTAATTGTATGGTTTATGGAAGAAAGTTGTTTCCAACAGAACGTGAACCTTATGATTGGCAGACTAGGATGAAACCATTAAATGGAGAAGATCATATTGAAATAATGGTATGGAAAGATTGGTGTTCAGATAAAGGTAAGCAATGGAGATTAGATAATTGTATTCAATATGAAACAGTACATATTAAAGATGATGTTTTACCATGTGGATTAGTTGTACCACATTATGAAGTAAGGGAGATAATAAAAGATGAGTGATTTAAAATACATATCTATAGAAGATGGCAAGGGAATGTTGTTAATCAATAACTGTGCTAAAAATTTAGTTAATGTAGATGTTGATGAGCAACACCAAATTTCAAGAGTATTGTTTAAAATAAACCAACAAGAAGCAGAGGAATTAGCTTTTCATATTCAAATGCAAAATCAATTGGAAGATAAACAATGGATAAACAAGAACAGCAAATAGATATTTATACAAGGTATGGATATAGAATTAGATGGCAAAGAGATAATGGAACTATTGTCATGTTTGATTCTCAAATGAGATGTGTAATGATTAATAAGTTCGGAATGGTTAAAAAAGAAAATTAAAGGAGAAGTAAAAATGATGTTAGTAAATTTAACAGGCACAACTTTTGTAGATTATGAGTTACTGAAAGAATACAGAAAGCGATTAGATGCAAATCAAAAAGTTGAATGTCTGGTAGAGTTAAGAGATGTATCACCAGTAAAACCAGAAACAATATATGAATCTGATTATGCTATTCTAGCAAATGGAAAAGATTTAATTGGTTGGATTCCAAAATTAGCAACACTTAAAAAATATATTGGAACAGCTTTTAGAGAAAGAGATCAATGGAAACATGATACTCAATACCAAAGATATAAATGGTGTAGAAAGATAAGAGACAATGTAACTATTGACATTACCAGAAATAATGAACAACCAAGTTGTTTGATTGATGGTATATATCATTTACAAAATAAAAAAGCATGGGGTGTTGTAGTAGCCTTTAATTATGATTAACAAAAGGAGCAGGAGATAATGAAACCAAAAGCATTTATGTTATTTGTTGATAACAAAGCATTTATTGACAAGTTATCAACAGAACAAGCTGGTCATGTATTTAAAGCAATATATGACTATGCTGATTCTGGTACAGAACCAACTGATCTATGTCCATTATGTGACATGGTATTCAGTATGTTTAGACTTAACCTTGATAAAGCTAAAACTAATTATGATGATGTTTGTAAGAAGCGAGCAGAAGCAGGCAGGAGAGGTGGTTTAGCAAGAGCAAGCAAAGCCAAGCAAATCCAAGCAAACGCAAGTAATAATAATAGTAATAATAAAAAGAAGAAAGGTTGGGTAGGAATAGATGAGTAAGCAGACACCATATTCAGAAGAAGCAGAGTTAGGATTGTTAGGTTCTATTTTATTAGAAAGCAATAAGGTGTATGGAGTTGATATAAAGCCAGAGCATTTTTATAAACCTAAACATCAAGAGCTATGGAGATATGCAACTGAATTTGTGCATGATAATAATCATCTTGATCCAATACCTTTTGTAGAGCATTTAAAAACAGAAGGTGTT
>VTLG01012970.1_pt1 | contig 31338 bp, 45 predicted proteins | sample 4694571 | NCBI WGS metagenome assembly VTLG01 (sample SAMN12604809, study PRJNA352737) | marine metagenome | biome: ENVO:00000447; feature: ENVO:00000209|ENVO:00000569|ENVO:01000036; material: ENVO:00002151; isolation source: viral sequences binned using virsorter ...
AATGATGTCTTTCGGCGCGAAATACACCGCTATAACATCCACTTTATTGGTATCTTTATATTTTGCAAGGTTGACTTCTATACTGGTACGTTTTTTCATCTCAGTAACGCACTTCACTTGCACTCGTTGCATACCACCATTTTGCAGCTCTACAATAAGATCAATGCCAGAATCCACGATTGGCAAATACACATTATATTTTTGCAATAGCAGATCTTTTTGCACGGCTATCTCGCCTATCTTGCCAGTATGAATGCTATGCATTACGCCAAAACGTTTTAAGTGGCTTTAGCTGTGATGACTCTATAGTATACATATTGCCGTAGCCAGTGTCTTTTACATTCGATTCATGGATGAAATCTTCAGATGCTATACCACCAACAATTGTACAATGCGGCAAATCAATATGTACCAGTACATATACGTCTGCATCATATACATTTTTCTTTAATGATTGCTGTAAAAAGCCGGGATTGTATGAAGTAGTTTTTACTTCTACCTTTTTACCCGCAACCATGAGGTCATAACCATTATAATGTGGCCCTACTGTTAGGTCTGGGTAACGGTTAAAATACTTAGCAACAGCGATTTCACCCGCCATGCCAGTTATGTCACGATCAAGCTTCTTGGCTTGAGTATTCGTCCCATTTTTGTGGTTCTGTAAAAGGCGATCCGCTCCGCTCATGCACGCCATCGACAGCTCCGTCTGGTTTAGTGTTATTTTCATGTGGTTCTTTTTTTAAACTGGTGTATAAAATCATGTAATTGCATACGTCAATTGCCCTTGACATCACAGTTTCGTCACTTACTTGCACCCCGGTTTTCGCATCATTGCATATCGCATCAACATGCTTTAATACATACACCATTAATGCTTGTTCTGGAGTAATACCAAGACGATCTGCAACATGTTTAAAATTGTACAATACATCTATATCATGATTTGAAATGGTATACTCAACGCGCTTTTTGTCGCTAACGGACATAGCAAGATCAAAAAAATCTTGTCTATGTTTTTTAAAATCTTTACTGTTCATCTTTCTTCTTAAAGTTTTTTGGGTTTTCAATAAATCGCAGCACCTCATCCACAACATCCATCGCTATTTCGATGCGCTTCTCTTCACTTTTCACTTTGTGTTGTTTTAGCACCTTATCTACGCTAGTGCTAACAATGTGAACTAAATTTGATTTTGCACTCATAAACTCTCCTAAATTTTGCGGGACCAAGGCTGCTACCACCTCAGCCGACCCTTGACCGTTTTTATTTACATTTCTGGTCCCGCTGTTTTGCACTGCGACATTGTCGGCATGTTTTGCTGGGAAGTCAACCAAACCACTAGTTTCCGAGACATTTGTCATTCCTATCTCAATCTCCCCAGCATAATCTTTGTTTATTATGAAACACATTTTTCTAATAGTCTCTTAAACGTGCTTTCTTGTAAAATGTATACCCAGTGTCCACGATCCTGACGTGTAGCCACTAAGTCACAACTTTTAAACTGTAAATATGCGGGTAGCTTTTTTCGTCTTTTTACTTGAATTTTTAATTGCAAGTCATCTGCTACATCTGCGACAATATCGACATCGCTTGCTTGCTGCATGCTCCTACCATCACTACCCCATGACCGCATAGCGGAGATGTCAAGACCCTCAAATAATTGAAGGACCTCAACCTCTCCGCGATAACCTTTCTTTGCGACGTTAATCAAAATGGCAATCCATCGTCTTCAGCTGCTTCGACAGCATATACAACGCCATCATCTGAAAATAGATTCTCAGGCTTGTAGTTCGGCTTCATAGATTTCCATTGGTCTACAGCATCTTTTTTTAACGCTCTTTTTGGCACTGGTTGCACCCGATACTGAGTATCCATCTTTTCGCCTTCACGATGTACAAGTACATCGTAATCAGTTAATGAACCCCAATCTTCATTTTGATCCAAGAAAGCAAGTTCACTAATAACTGTTTTTTGCGCTATTTCTAAAAAGCAAACCCTATCGTCCATCCATACTGGAACAAACCAAAAATGTTTTACATCTTCACTGCCAGCTGGTACATCTGCTTTTGCTTTATATCTGGTAGGTTGTTTGTCTTTCCATACAATAAACCCGGTGGTTGGCGCTTCTAATATGCGAAAACGATTTTCACCCGGTTGTAACTTGACATACAAACCTCCGTTACCAGATTGAGGAACTTCGTAGTTTGATGGTAATACGCCCATACGTAATTTCTCCTGTTGTCTTCTGTTTTATTGTGGTGATAGCGCAGAAACGGAAAGGTCTAGATCTTCTAGGCCTTTCTTGTCTATACTATAACCACTTTGTTCAATTCGGCCCACGATTTGAGCCAAAGTCTTTAATGATAAATTTTCTGCTTTTATACCTATGTCTGCGTTACTAATCTTTTTAGGTATGTATGATTTCGCATCAATATCCGCATTCTTTAATATTTTTTTTATCTGCGACGCTAAATAGGTGCGCTCTGCTTTATTTGGCACAATTACAGTAAGAAGCACTAGGCGATCCCCATGGAGCAACATGATTTAAGGATAGACATGTTTATGATAAGGAACCGCCTAGCTTTGCGGAGCTTTAATTGTAATATTTTCAGTGTCATCAATACTTTTTTTCTTAATTAGTGTACGATTACCGTAGCTTTTTAATACTAAGGAATGATTTGCTAAATTTTCTTTTTTTAGCTTAACTGCATATTTTAAACCGCGCTCAGATACTCCAAGATAGATAGCAGCTTGCTGTATGGTCATCCAGCCTACTTGCTTGTTGGCCATGTTATATTTTTCTCTTCAATTTGAAATACTTTAGATAGTATCTGTTTATGTTTTATTCTAATTCTTCTTTCGCCTTTAAATAATCGACAAAGCATGCTGGCACTATACCCGGTAAGTGGCTCTAAATCACGTAAGCTATATCCAAATTTTTGCATCAATTGTGGAATTGTCCACTGGTTCTTTGTTGCTTTTATCTTTGTCATCACTGTGTAAGTTAAAATATAGATTTTACTTTTTACAAGTAATAAATTTGCATTTATGCATATTTGTGCATAATTTGCGTTAGTAAAAAAAGGATAGACATAATATGGCATCACAATATATTAGAAACGACCGCAAAAAAAATAAATACGTAGTGCGCTACAAAGATCCAGTAAGCGGTAACTGGAAAAGCGAATCGTATTCCGCGCAAAGCAAAGCAAATGAAGCAGAGCAAAAGTGGAATCTTATTGAAACATGGCGCAAAAACGGCAATCCTCAATGGAAGTCACTGTATCATCAAGTAGATGAAGTCATTACCATACAGCATGTGTTTAATGCATACGAAGACAATGTATTAGCTAATAAAACAAACGAGCTAACATGCAATAGATATAGAGCAGTAATGAAAAGTGCATTAGAGGTATTTCCACCAGAAACACCAGTAGAAAGTATTCGCGGTATGTATCGAGACATGAAAACTGGCCGTAAACAAGGCTGGGAGATTTATAAAGCCTACCGGGATCACTTCTGTACCCGGAATGGCATTAACAGTTACTTGCGTGACTTACGCTGCATATTTATGTGGGCATTAACCAATGGCGGCGCACAAGGTCGCGGTATGGTTAATTTTGAAGTGGTTACAAAGAATGACAAATACAATGCATCTGAAACGCCAGATTCAGAATTTAAAGTCTGGGAAGATCAAGAAATATTGACACTGTTTAATCATCCTGATCTTAATGAGTTTCAGCATGATTTATTGCGGTTATATTTATATACTGGTGCAAGAGCTACAGAGCTAGTTGGGTATAACTATTTAAACCGCGATAAGGAGCTACAGTGGCATCATATTGATTTTAATGAGCGCACTATTAGTGTTTTGCCAAAACGCAAGAAATCGCGCAAATTAGCCAAGCAGCACCCGGTTGTAATGGACATACTGCGTAAGTGGAAAGATCAAGGAAATGACAGGCCATTACCCTTCGCATATAAAAAGCTTAACAAGATGATTGCAGAGATTAGCAGTATCACTGAAATTGATTTTACGTGCCATGATTTACGTAGGTTGAAGGCACAGTTGGCTGAAGAAGAAAACGGCGATATACAGCTTGCTGGCTACGCTATTGGCGATACTACGAAATCAGTAGTAAAAAATAACTATGCTCCAGTATCACACACTACAATGGATAGGATTAATAATAGTGTAGATGATGCGTTTAATCGTAAGATGGGGGTAGCGTAATAAATAATAAAATTACCAGCTTTCAATTAAGTCCAAACTAACATCAAATACTCTGCTACCAACTTGCCTAGCAGTAAATGATGAATTAGCTAATCGATACAAACCATAATCTCCGGAGGTATTGCTATTTTTGTCTAATGTCCATAAAAATGGAATATGTTGGCCAATTATTTTATTATAAAATTGTGAATGCAAGTCGGAACCAGTATAAAAATTAGGATGATCAGTTTGATCTGCGCTAAACAAATCAGTATCTGCGATATGGCTAAAATTTAAATTATGTTTTTTTCGTCCATATCTGCGTTGAAATCCATAAGTATTTTGATTTGAAGTAGTTGTATTTACCCAAGGATTAGTTACTGACCAAGCTGGAGGACCATAAAATGATGCATTAGAGTATGTGCTTCCGCCTACAGAGTTGTGTAATGTAGTCCCGTCATAGTCATACGCTGTAGTCAAATTAACGTCCATGGGATGTGGCCAGTCTATGTAGCGGCCAAACATTATACCACCTATAACAAGATCTGTAGCAAAGTTTACACTAGCTCCATTTTCTTTTTCTATAGTAATTCTTAAAAATTGATTTCCAGCACTAGTAGGAGCGTTAAATGTTATTAATGTCCAGCCATTATTTTGTGGATCAATTTCAGAAGCAGTATCGTTTTCTTCAGCATTTATTACACGAAACGAAGAATTATTACTTGTATGAGCAGAAAGATCAGTAACTCCACTTGAAAAATTTTCTTGATCACTACATTGTACTTTAAATATTGCATCTGCATTATCAAAATTATGATTTAATATTGCTAAAAAATTATTTGTTCCTAAAGAATTAGTTCCTAGTTCTGTATCATATTGTATATAAAATGATTGTGTTGATGCTGGTATTGTAACTGCATTATGTGGTTTTAAGTCAAATAAATCTTCTTTGTTACCAGAGCTAAATGAAACATCTGATCCGCTATCTTCTTTTACTTCCACTTCACCTAATACAGTTGTAGCTCCAGATGCATCGTTCCATCCTGTTGCTAAGTTAAAATTTATAGTGCAAACATATGCACGCGGCGTTACAAATCTTTGATATCCCATTATGCTACCTCTCTTGCTGTGATGCTCACCTTTCCAAGCGAGCGTTTTAATTCGACAATCATAAAATAATTACTACTACTAAAAGTTTCACCAAAAAAATCTACAGGCATATCTGAAAATGTTACTACATCTCCTGTTTCTAATTGATAACCCAAAGCACAATTAACAACCTCACAAGAGATTATACCACGAATTTCTCCAATTAAATTGTTTTGATATGCATAGAAATTGTTATTTGGATTTGCATTTGTAGCTGGTGTACCTACGTTATAATCTAAGTTTACTTCTTTAAATCCTTCTTTATCACCATGATTATATTTTGCAATTGATGTTGTATTTGTAATTGTTTTACTTGCTAAATATTTTTTTTCTGATGGACTTAATTTTGTATTTATTTTCATTTTAGAAACAACATCATTTAATGAAGTTGTGCCTATAGTAATGTTTGTTATATCGTTTTTTGTTAAATTAAGTATATTTGTGGTTGTTTCATTAGAATTACTTTGATTGGAAGCGTTTTTAAAAGTGTTGTATTCACCAGTTTGTAATACATTAATATATTTTAATGCTCCAGATGCGTCTATCTTATAATTAAAACTAAATTCATAAGCTAATTTATCTAAGTTATCCTTTAATGATGTAGGCTCTAATTGCCAAAATCTTGCTTTCCATTCTTCTTGAAAACGATCTGAGTTTAATCCAGAGTATCCACTTGGCTCTGTAGATGATACACCAGCAAATCTCATTAGCAAATCTCTATGTATATCATGGCCATGTAATATTGCGCTGCTATCCCATAAAGCAGTTAGTCCTGCACCACCACTATAAAAATATTTTGTTTGTCCTAAAGTTTTAGCATCTGCACGATCACCATCTGTATTATCTCCACTTTGGCCAAAAATTGTAATTCGTATCTGCGCTAAAACTGAAGTAACGCTTATTGTACCAGCACTAGATTGACCAGAACTTGGCTGAAAAGTTAAACCAAAGTTAGCACTGCTAAAAATAGCACCTATATCAGTGTCTACATTAGCTATAAGAGTTACAGGTGAAAATGCGTCACCTGTGCTAATATTTGTACTTTGAATCGGTGAATTAAAAGCATCAGATTCTGCTGTTAAATCAATACTTCCATTTTGTATAGAATAATTAAAAGTAACAATAAGTTTTTTTAAAATAGTTGCATAAAATGGTGATATAGCACCACTAAATCCAAGCGTGGCCCTAGAAGAAGTATTAGCAAAAGTACATGTTGCACCAGTGGAGCTATCTTGATCAAATGCTTTAAATGCATCTGTAAATAATTGATTTGATGTGTCAGGATCGTTTTCTGTTGCTGGAACTCGACCAATATATGTATGTGACACTGGTGTAATTAGGACATTATTACCCCCACGAGAAACTGTAGCATCTGTTTCAGAATTATCTGAGCTTTTAGATGCTGGTAAAAATTTTAAATTATCTAAATGATAATTAATATGTGCATTACTTCCAGCTGAATATGATCTAGGCATCAATGTCACAATATTAGATTCATTCGTGTCAATAACTGGCACTGGAAACAAATCGAATCCACAATTAGCTGGTGATCCTACTGTGCTTTCGTTTGGAGTAAAATTACCATAAACAGTTGGTACATAAATTTTACTTACCTCATCTTGATCTTGCGGAAACGAAATGCCAGTCCAAGGTCTATGCGTATTAATTTGCATAGTCGCTTGAGCTTTATCATTTAATTTAACAGATACTAATCTACCTGTAAAAATTCTTTGACAGTTACTTAGTGAAGTTTGATTATTAAACTCGGCAAAAACACGCACTTCTTTATTAAAATAATTTTTTTCACCATAGTTAAATAAATGTTTATAAAAATCTACACCTTCAAAAATAAAATTAGCAACAGTAAGACTAATATTGCTTGTGCTAGCTGTACCATTTAAAATATCCATGCTACTTCTTATTGTAATATTTCTATTTAATACTGAGCCATAAAATGTTTCTGAACTAATTGAAGTATGATCAAAAGCTAAACCAAAAGAATGTATAAATTGATCAAAACCATTATGTTGCCACGTAGGTAGATTTGTTACACCATCAGAATGATTACTTATAATTGTTCCATTATTACTATTACTACTAGAGTCTAAAACTGTTGTACCATTTCCTTCATCCAACTTCCAATATCCTACTAATCCTGATGCGTTACTATCAACACTTCTTTGATAATATCTTGCTATTTGTGTAGCATTTCTAGCAATATTCCAAACTCTTAAATGAGCTAACTCACCATCAAAAAACTTAGTCTTTCCAAAATTAGCTCCTATAAATAACCTTTGATCACTACTATCAGCACCACTTGGATCATTATCTGTGCTAGAGTCTGATATGGTTTCTGCTAAAGCTCCATCTTTATAAACTCGTATATCATCAGTATCTGCGCTTCTTACAATAGCAATATGAGTCCATGTATTAGCAGAAATAGAAAATGCAGAAGTGGTTCGAGTTATATTAGAGTTTGTAGCGTATTCATATTGAATAAATATATCATTATTAGACAACTTAACAATAAAAGAATCATTATCGTCATTATCTTCTGTGTTACCTGTTTTTGAAATGATTGGAAAATCAACAGAAGTTACATCGTCAGCTTTTAGCCAAAATTCAACTGTAAAACTAATAATAGGTGATATATTAGCTAAAGCATTACCGCAATCAATATAACCACCATCATTTGCACCAGCACTACTTTCTGGATGAAACTCTAAGCAAGTATTATTATCAGCCGTAAACTGAAACAACCAGTTTTCACTTACATGTGGTGTTTTTGGCGCATTTAATAAAGGCATTAAGCTAAATCTTGATTGGATACTTCTTTTAATTGAGGTATTAAATTATCGCGTACAAACTCATCATTACCAATCATATTGCCTTGGATATTGATGGTTACACCACCAGCAGATCCGGTCCTGTTCATTTGTGCCAGGTTCTCAACTCCGATGTTTTGCACCGCATCTCTACGCATAATAAATTCGCCAGCTTGCGCCATAATAGGTACATTATCTTGGCCTTGAACCATACCACCAGTGGCAAATCTTTGTATACCGTTTTCACGTATTAATCCACCAGTGTGGCCTTCAGGAACTAAGATAGATGCAGCTTGAAAACCAGCACCTATTAATTGACCACCGGGAAAAAGCATAGCTAGCTGACCGATGGTTCTTAACATGATTTGTAATTGACGTTCCTGACTAACATTTTTCTCTGTTAGTTCTTTGAATGAAGTTGCCAATGTAGTAATGCTAGCAGCTGCAATCTTAGCGCCATCGGCTATAGATTTATTGGCTTCTTTAGTTTTTTCTGCTAAAAGAACTTGAGCATTAGCATTATCTATAACGGTTTGAATGTACTCTCTTTGAGTTACATCTGTATTTTGTATATTTAAATCAGCCATTGACAAAGCTTCAGTGTTTTTACCTATATGCATTGCTAACTGACCAAAAGCACCAGCTCCATCTCCTGTAGTACTTGCAATGTCTTGTAACGCACCTTCAAAAATTTTCAATCTATTTATCTGTTTTTCACTTGCCCCATCTGCTTCTAATTGTAATCTTGTACTTTCTAATTGAACTTTTGCTAAACTATCCTGTAATTGCATTTGCTTTTCACCAGCAGCGGCTTCAGCATCTGCCTGTTCTTTTGCAAGTGCTATTGCTTCTTTGTTTGCTTTATTTTTTGCTATTATCGCATCTATTTGTGTTAGGAGTGCAAACTCAGTTGCAGTAATCTCGTTACGTCCTTCAGCTTCCCTTTGTGCTGCAAACTTCATTAATTCAGTGCTTTCTTGCATTACTGCTAAACGCACTCGTAACGCAGTTTCACTTTGCTCCGTAGACTCAATAGATTTCTGCCTAGCTTCTTGTAAAGCTTTTTCCGCTTTTGCTTGTTCTTCTAATCCACCAGTTAGCGAAACATTTGCATCAATAAGACTTTGCACCGGGTTTTTTAATTCTTCCACATCAATTCCAGCTTGAACAGAGTTTTTGCCAAACTCTTCAATTTTATCCATAGCTAAATCAATCGCAATAAGAAAGGCTGTTCCGGTTGCTATAAGAGCGTTTCCACTTAGAGCTTGATTAAAGCGAAGTGTATTTGCAGCTGCAATCAAAGATGCTTTATTGTAATTGACTAAAGCAACGGTTATTCCGCCTATTACAATTGCAGCTCGATCACCATCTGTAAATATATTTGCTAACTTTAATCCAAACTCAGCTGTAGGTAATAATGCTTCACCAATATTTTCTGTTAACGTTGTAAAACGACCAGATACAGCACGTAATCTATTTGCAAATTCATCTTGAGTACGTATTAAATCACCTTGAGCATCAGTGGTATTATTAAATAGAATATTTATTCTTGATAATATTTTTTCCGTTTGCCCCATTTGCTCGCCAGCTTTAATAAGACCTAACGTTTGTGCTTCTTGTTTTAAGCTAGCTTCCGTAAGACTTATACCTAATTCTCTTACTGCTTCGTGGTTACCGATAATAGCACTGGTAAAACGTGCAGCTACATCGCCGGTAGCAACGTTATTAAACGAGCCAACATCCATAGAAAGCTGTGCTATAGATTTGGATAATTCTGTTGCTTGCTCTCTGCTAAATCCTAATGGTACAAACGTGTCCTGTAAGCGTGCAAGAAGAGTAATTATTTCCGATTTAGCAATACCAAATGAATCAGTAATACTTTGTGCAAACGCATCTGCTTCTGGCGCAAATTCACCAAATACAACGCGAAACTTACTAGCCTGTTCACGCGCATCGGATGCAGCCATAACAAAGCGACCCATACCCGCAATTGCACCACCAATCGCAAAGGTGTATAAAAGCATATTATTACGAAGCTGACTTACTTCTTTTCTAAATACAGCTCCAGCATCTTTTGCATTGTTAGCGTTACGTGCAAATTTGCGTGTTTGGCTGCTTGCTTGTTTTAATTCTTGTTCTGCTTTACCAAAACCTCTAGTGCGGACTTCTATTATAAATTTAGACATCTAACTTACTCGCTGCATTATACTCATCATCTATACTTGAAAAGATGACTAATCTCTCATATGGAGCGCTATCTATGTCTTGTGCTAACGGTATTTTAAAGCGTTTCATTGCCATGTATTCTTCTAAGGCGAATATGACTTCGTCTGTTAAGAAATACGCAGAATTTGAGCAATGTATCAAGTTAAAATAGCATTGCTGACCAATGGTGAACTTATGCTCTGGATCTTCTTCTAATATACGATCTATCTCGCACCACAGTTCTTTTTCATCGTACTTTACCTCATGTCCAAGTGTTGGACTATATGCGTAATAAGGAAAGGTAAGATCGTTTGGCTTTGCTTTTTTAAAACTCATCCACAAGCCAATGCGGTGCATTAGGTCTTTTTTTTAGAAACGCCAGCCTTATATTGATTGTAAGCAGCTATAAGGATTTCATCTACGGTTGTGTCATCCATGTCCTTAAAAGTTTGCTCTGGTGTTCTAAATGCAAATGACATGATCCATTCCAACATATCGTAGAATTTATCTGTAATCATTTCATTGGTTTGCATATCAAGCGCAGAAAGCTCTAAGCGATGTAGTTTACGCCGATCTTTAAAGGTAAGATCACGGATCTCAAATGTGCCGTGATCGGTTTTTAGTGTCATGTGTTTCTTATTCTAAATGAACCGAATAAAAGCTTTTGTTCGATGTCATACATCATTGCAGCTTGTTCGTTAAAGCTCATTCCGGTTATGATGGCCTTGTCGCAGTGAAATCCAAAATCAGTTGCACTCGTTAATGCAGCTGCTTGACCAGAATGGTTGGACACATGATTTATGAGTCCAGTTTGTGCTGAGTTGTTCATAAAGTTAGCCAAATACCCTTTGGTGTTTACATCCAACTTTACTGTACTTGTTAATGTAATTACTGGTCCTTCTGGAACACTTCTGCTAATAGAAGATGGTCTTGAATTTGCACCGTCAAATCCAACATAGTCTGCTGGATTTTCAATAGACAAATTAAAACTTTGCATCACTGGATCTACTACACCAGCTATGGTCCTATGTGGCATATCATGTATAGTCTGAAACCCTGTTGTTACAGGCGCTGTTGTAGATCCAGCTGCTCCTGTAAATACTGGAGCATATCCTGTTTTTAAAGTTAGTGAATATTTTAAGCGACCCCCATCAGATCCCGCATCGGCTGAAATGGAAAGCGCAGTGATACTACACCCGGTAAGATGAATACTGTTATCTGCTGGACTTGCGCCAGAATCATTTAATACTTGAGGAGCCAATACTTTTACGGTAAATGTTGCTTTGGCTGCTGAACCAGAAATAGTTTGACCGTGAAACAATAAAGGTGCTGTATATGAATCTTCTACTAAAATAACATTTGAACTGTGAGCAGTATGCAAAATACCAGTTAATAAGTCAAGAACTGTGTCGTTTAATAACCCAGATACCGTGATTTCAGTAGGTGTATTTTTTTGTGATGAATGCACATGAGCAAAATCAGCAACAAACATTCCTGACTTTGCGGATAAATCTTGGTCTGGCGTAAAAGATGGCATGCTTATGCTGTCTGTAAAAAGTTGAGTGGTATTTGCTACTACTGTGCCAGTAGCTGATTCAATAGCGATACCTACTCCAAAATCATTTGGTTGATATGCGATGGGATTTTGTGCCATAATTATTTACCTTTTTTTACTTCCTCAATATACGGTTCTGCCATTTCTGGGATGAATTCTAGCGATACAGACTTACCTTCGTTTAATTTGGACCAAGCTTCTCTGCTTAATCCAGAATGGCTACTATGCTTTGGTATCATGCCAACTTTGTCTTTCTTTTTTACTTTCATACCACCTCAAAAACGTTTGCTATAAAATTTGCTTCTACTAATAGTACATCGGATGACAGATCCCCAAGATCTGGTTGATAATTAATATCCTCAATGCGACCATTAAAAAAGAATGTTTGATGCGATGTATTGTTACGCACTAAGCGTTTTAATCGCTCGATTACATTGGAAACTGTATCAATATGCGTGTCCTTTCTGTATTGTCCTGACACGAGCCGATAATACTGAATTAATACTTGGTACTCTCTAGTATGACTAGACGCTAATTCTTCTAATACATTATCACTAATAGGTTGAAGATTAAACCAGTTGGTCCCACGCTGCACATACTCTGTGTCGTAGTTTACTGATAATGTAAACTCTGCCTGTAATAGCGCCTGTAGTGGGTCTAAAATATTTGTTTTAAGGTTATTGGTAAAGGTGATTGCCATTATCGATATATTTGGCCAGATTTCACACTTCCAATTGCAATATCAGAAGATTGAAAGGTGACAGCAAACTCATCGTTAAGGGTGTACACTCCCGGTTGAAAGGCTACTTGTGCGCCATATGCTAACGTTTGATACGATCCGTTAATAATTTCACCGTCTACAACCTTAGACATTCTTAGTCCAGTATCATCTTTTACAAATACATCGTACTTTACTGGACTTTCTGTACCCGGAGAAAACGTACCAGCTGTAGATATAACAATACGAACTTCGTCATAGTCTACATTGGGTGGACCATGCATTTTAATATCCCTTGGAAATCCGGTGCTAGAATTATCCAAATTAACCACTTGCACAATGCCATCTTCTGACCGATTGGTAGTTTCGTGCCACAAGGCAAAATCACCACGCTTTAATCTATCAAGTAAGCCATCTCCATCTGGACTTATTGCTTTGGCATAAATCTCATCTGCTTTCTCCATGTTTTCGCGACGAATTAAATCAGCCACGGCAAGAATTGCGTTGATGCGAATTAAAATAAAGTCATAGGGTCTGGCATGTGCGCCTTGTAAATCTGAGTTGTTTCTTTTGTAAACCGGCCTATTGATGTAGGACCTTATAAAATTAGCGCTCTCATTGACTACCGCTTGTTTGAGCGTGCTGAAATCTTGCGACTCCTCAAAGTTTTTTGTAGCTAAATCTGCTACACTAGAACTGGACAAAAAGAAGGAAAGCTGATCAGTAGCACTGTCATACTTATATTCATTATCTGCGTTTGGTGTGTCGGTTACTACGGTTTGTTCAGCTCCGTCCATGTACAATTGAGTTACGAAACCTGAGTTATTTAGTAAATATAAATTTGTAGTTCCGCTAGCTACCCAATTACCACTAGGTAGTACACGTTTACGATCAAATGCATCTACATCTGCTATCGCTTGTAAATCTGTGGTTGTATTGCAAAATGCTTCGTATCTGCTCATGCTTGTGCCATTCCTCTATTATTACTTAAAATGGTGACATTCGGTACTTGAGTTACTTTAATAAGCGCTAATATCATGGATAGCAACACTAAGTCTTCACCATTGGTTTCAGCTAACATCTTTTCTAGTTGCTGTAGCTGTTTCATTACATCGATAAGATGATCTATTTGTGCTGCATCATCCATACTTAGAAACTATTTCCATAAAATGTTCTGGTGTACCTTTACCTTTATGGGTATTGTAAAAGTTTTTCCAGTAACCAGATTGATCTTCTAAGGTACGTGGGAGAGGCTTTGGGACTCTGCGATAGTGCATACGGACCATGCAGATTTGAGCGTGTAAGTTGCTGGTCAATATATCTTGCCAATCGTTTTCTTCTGGAGTAATGAAATATTTCCAATCTAGCTTAGAAACTAAGGCAACTTGCTTCATTAACGACTCACGATACTGTAAATAGTTATTACAAATATCAATTGCAGTAAATGGTTCAATCTGAAAAAACCCGCGAGCTGGTCCTTTAATCTGCTTAATATACACGTATTTAGACTCAACTAGCCCTGTATTGTATATCAGGTCAATAGCCTTGGGATCGGCGTATTTTGACCCCAAGGCATTCAACGTGTCTGTGATGACCTCACGCATTTGTGGTGCGTTTATCACTTGCGCTTCCTCATCTTAACCATCTTTCTTTTCTTCTTCTTACCTTTTTTCTTCATTTTAGATCCGTAATGTCCCGGCATTATCTTGCCCTCCTTACTTTAGCTGCTGTTCGTTTGCTGTATTTTGCACGCTGCTTACCCCTACGATTTGCAGCGCGTTTCCTACGATTCTCGTAAGCCTTTTGCGATGCTGTCATACCTCGGCGTACACTAGCGGGTAAATAACGACCACGCTTACGCCTTGGTTTTTTGCTATCGCCTTTTGAAATGTAACCCCAATCTTGCTTGGTCCATTTTTTTAAACTTTTTTGTGATTTTTTTAGTGCCATTATCTATAACCACCGCCCGCTTTTTTATATGCTCTTGCGAGAAGCTGGGCCTTACGAGCGCTCCAAACATTTGGGGGTCCCCCCTTGCTTCCACGTTTGATTCTGTAAAACAATCTTTTACGAAGCGCTGGCTTAGTGTAGTTACCCGCTTCGTTTACTCTAGACTTTCTTCGTTTCTTTTTCATCTTCCAACCTTGCGTATTGCTGATTTATGTGATTGTGTAAATGTTTTGCCTTTTTTCATCGCTCTTACCATTGAGCGTAAATGCTTTGCTGTATGATGACGAGCATGTTTTCGCATCGCACTTATTTGTCTTTTCGTTAATCCTGTTACGCTAACGCCTTTTATCTTCATATTATTACCAATTTCGGCACGACCAATATCGTGCAGTTAGCTTATTCTTTCTTGTTGCCGGTAAATCGCATTTGTGTCTCGCGCGAAAGGATTTACGCCTTGCTGGACTTGACTTTTTAATCCGCATGTTTGGATCACCAAAGCGAATCAGCTTCACTCGCTTGCCTTGTTTGGCCAGTACGGCAAATTTCTTGCGTTTGCCGGGTGTCCGCTTGACTTTATTGTACCCGGAAAAACGTTCTCCTCGGTACGTAATCATTTAGCTTTTAATAACTTTGACATGATACCAGCTAATATATCTGTACCCTTATCTACAAGTGTCTCAAACAACTCTTGCTCCTGAGCTTCGTTCATTAATGGTAGATTGAGTTTAGAGTTAATAGCTGTGGCCCATTCTTTTTCAAATTCTTTAGATTGTATTTTGCTTATAACAAGCGATTCTAGGCCGTTTGTTAACTGAGGTATACTAGCTTCCACTTGCTTGGTTATTTCGCCAACTACGATTGATTTAATGTCCATTTGCTTTCCCTTTTATCTTTAGTCCTAAGTATATGATACTCATAATTGCTACGATGCATTGCAGCAGTAGATTGATCTCTGCTAAATACACGCCATAGTTTGCAAAGCTAATTGATGTGACTTTCAAGCTATCCATTACTATCTTCCATTAATGCGACCCTTGAGATAGGCCATATCATCCGATAAATCACGCCAGAATATTTCTCTATCTTTATCGCTAGAGTTCAGGCGATCAATAAGCTTTACGTTTATATTCATACTAGAATCCAGTACAGATTCCATCTTGTGTATGCTTTGCTTTATTTCTTCTAAATCCTCTGATTGTGCTTTGTTTTCTTGGATAAGATTGTAAATCATAAATCCAAATAACACACAAATAAAACCAGCGCTACCTAGTTGTAAGTAAAGATCAGCGATTTCTGTCATAATACCATCCACCATGCAATTGCAGTTTCTACGATTAAATCAGATGCAGTGTTATAGGCCCATGCTTTTTTGGTTCCGTATGTTTCTTCGTCACCCTCAATAAACCATTCAAATATTTCCCAAGCTACACCAATAATAAATACTCCCATTACCACCCAAAAATCTGACCAGTTTAGCCACATAAATATTTTTGCAAGGAAAGCACCAGCTGCAAGATGATACGCGGTCCAGCCATCTAATTGGCTTGTTCTGGTTTGCCATGATACTAATGTTGCTAACGGATTGTTCATCTATCTATAACAATATTGTTTACAAGCTTATGCTTTACAAGATCAATGCGGCCATGACCTTTTGATGTTTTCTTTGCTACTTCGTTAACATACTCAGTTTCAATTGTTTCAAACGAATCTGATCTTTTTACTATTTTGCCATCTACCCAAAGGAAGTATTTTTTAGCACTTGGATATATAAGCGTAGCTGTAGAACCATCACTTAATGCGACAGTTTTTGTCATCCCTGGTTTATTATTCATATGGATAACAATGTCATAGTTATGGCCGCATCGTCTTACGATCATTCTTCTGCTTCTTCTTCCTTTGCGAGTGATTCTTCCATCATACGAACAAATCCATCTTTTGAAACTAAAAGCTGTTGTTGAATAAAAGCATTGTTATTTATCTTATCATCTATATTTTTAAGATGTAGATAAATCTGCTTTTGCTCATCGTTAAGATCGTTATTCACGTCATACTCCGCATCGTTTATTGTGAGTACTGGACCATTTTGTTTATCTTTTTTAGCCATTTTCGACTCCTTGTTTGTTAATTAATCTTCTTTCTTACTATCTTCGTAAGCTTTTTTCACTTCATCTGTCCATAAAGCATTAGCAAGTGCCTTTAATTCATCGCTTTCTGCACTTATATCTGCATCTGGTTGTAAAACTCTTCTATGATATTTGTAAGATAATTCTTCACCATCTTCCATAATGGATGTTTTAGTGCGAACTTGAATACTTTTGTACTCACCTCTTACTTCATAATCATCTTTTTCTACTTTTGATAAAGCCATTTTAACTCCTTATTGTTTCCACTTAATTATCCAATTAAGCTACTTTGTAATGAACATTAAATTGAAATGTGTCTCCACTTGAATATGCATCTGCTGATAAATTTAATTGAGTATTGTCATCTCTCTGTTGGCTAAAAAATAACAAATTGGATGTTCCACTTGATGAATTACCTAGCATTAATTGAACACAATTAGCATCTAAATCCAATCCACCATATCTAACCGATGCTGTAATAAATTTATTACTTGCACCATTATAATTAAATGGCAATGTCACCTGTAAAGCACCACCAGAACCTGCCTCACTTGAAGTTATATTAACTTGAACAAAAACCTGATCTCCTATTTTTGTATAATAACCATTTTGAACAGATGCTGAATAGTTACTTGAACCATTACTTACTACAGGAGTGTATGTACCTTCTTCGTAGTCATCCAGCATATTTGCATCTGCACTTGCAACTTGACTATCTGGAAAGTTTACACCAGCACAATGAACTGTAGCACCACTATCCTGTGCCATATAAACAGCAGTTACAGAAGTATTACCAAGTGTTACTGTATTACTACCTTGTCCTGTTGTTCCGCCTCCTACAACAGTTTCATTTGTAGCGTTAAATGCACTCGGATTAGAAAACCCACCTAAAATTGTGTTTTCAGCACCTGTTGATATAACATTTCCAGCTTCATAACCTATGGCTGTATTGCCACTTCCTGTAGCAAGTTCCAGTGCTTCATAACCTACTGCTGTGCTTGTTGCCCCAGTACTAATAGTTTTTAATGCTTCAAAACCTAAAGCTGTATTACCACCACCAGATGTCAATGCTGTAAGTGAATCTTTTCCTATTGCAACTGTTCCATTTGCTCCTGTATCATTTATTGCATCACCAGCGTTCATACCTACTAATACGAGGTCTGAAGAACCTGTAGTTACATTACCAGCATTGTTTCCTATTGCTACATTGTTTCCACCGCCTGTAATGTTTTGTAATGTTCCATAGCCTAAAGTAGTATTATTTGCACCATTTGTAATAACACTTAAACTAGCATAACCAATAGCAGTATTTCCTGTAGCTGTTAAAGCTGTGCCTGTGCCTGTAGAACCACCTAGAGCATGATGACCTATAGCGGTATTTAAATGTGCTGTATTTGCTGATGGTGAAGAAGTATTTCCTCCACCCATTGCTTTTCTTCCAAAAATAGTATTAAAAGAAGAATGATTATCGTCTCCATTGTCTCCAAGATACCTACCAGCTTCATAACCAAAAGCAGTATTGTTAGATGCTCCTGTTTGAGTTGCAAGAGCGTAATGACCTAAAGCAGTATTGTAACCTCCTGTCATAAGATTACCAGCTCTATTTCCTACTAAGGTTACGCCAATTCCACTTACAAGATTTTCTCCAGCGTCTCTACCTATAATCGTTGATCCATTTGCATCTGTATTATTTAGAGAACTACCGGCATTATAACCTACTAAAACTGTATCAGTCATAGTAGTCATTGCATCACCAGCGTTTCTACCAATAATTACATGACCACCCCCTGTAGTAACAGATACTCCGGCGTAGTAACCTATTGCTACATTATTATCAGATTGTGTTGCAACATTTAAAGCGGCATAACCTATAGCGGTATTTTGACTTGCACTATTTAAAGCACCAGCTAAAACACCATTACCTATTCCAACATTGTAATTACTTTGAGCATCTGCATAATTACCACCACCAGCATCTACGCCAATAAACGTATTATTATGAGAAGTTGCTGATGTAGTTTGAGTGCCTCCAGCTTGTTGGGAATTCATTGCATTATGACCAATAGCAATATTGTTATCACCAGTTGTATTCTCTGCTAAAGCGTTTAACCCAATAGCTGTATTACCTATTGCAGAAGTAGCTTTTTCTAAAGCACTTCTACCTATTGCTACAGTACCATCCGCATCTGCATGATTTATAGCTAAACCAGCATATATTCCTACAGCTACAATATTATTAGAATCAGTTGCAGTTGCTAATGCACTATCTCCTACAGCAACATTATTTCCACCTGTAGTGATATTAAACCCACTTGAACTGCCTACAAATGTATTAGCAACACCAGATGTAACATCCATTCCAGATTGATAGCCAATAGCAGTATTCTGACTTGAGTTTGCTTCTTTTAAAGTTTGATAACCCAATCCTACATTAAATTCACCAGCTACATTATCTTCTAAACTTTGGTATCCAATCGCTGTATTATATCCACCACTTGTAGCATTTGCTAAAGCATAATATCCAACTGCTGTAGTTCCATGATCTGCTAATGTTTTATGACCAGCATGATCTCCAATTAAAACATGATAATAAGAAGTGCTAACGCCATTACCAGCTTCGTTACCTATCATAACTGAATTGCCACCAGATGTTAAATTTTCTCCAGATTTATAACCGATTGCTGTATTTTTTTGCCCAGAAGTAGCTCCTAAAAGTGATTTATAGCCAACTGCTACATTTCCATCAGCATTATTTAACGCTCCATTCATAGCAAACGCACCAATAGCTACACATTGGTCTGTAGTAGCAGAATTGTTAAAGTTGTTACCCATTGTACTATAACCAATCGCAACATTTTCTGCACTTGCATCAGCAGTGCTTCCATGACTACCACCTAATGAAAAAGATCCTACAGCAGTATTGTAGCTTCCTTCTTTAAAATCAAATATACTTTTATGACCTACTGCAACATTATGCTCTCCTGTAGTCAACTCGACACCACTTGCATGACCTACAAGTGTATTTTCATCGCCATTTGTTGTAATGTTAAGACCAGCTTGATAGCCAAAAGTTGTGTTATTACTACCACTATCATTATTACTTAGTGAGATTCTGGAGTTGTCATCAAGTAACATTCTTACATTAGCTCCACCAGTTTGCAATGCTAATGATGCACTACTTCTTACACTACCTCTACCAGATGCAATTAATTGAATATTTGCTTGATCTTCTCTGGAAACTTTTAAAGCAGTATCCGCACTTGCCTGTGCTACGACTAGCTTTGCATCAATATTAGTTGTTCCAACACCTAAATTTCCAGATGCATCTAAGGTCATGTAATGAGTTGCATTGGTAAAAAATCTCATATCAGCATTTTCATTATTATAAAGAACATAATGATCTGAAGAGCCTCCAGTAAAACCTAAATATCCTTTTAATGCACTTGTATCGTAAAATGACATAAATGTATTTCCAGATGCATTAGTATCATTTTCTATTCTTAATATTTCACCACTACCTTTTATATGAAGCTCTGTAACAGGATTATTTATTCCAATACCCAAGCCTGTAGAATCAAGTCTCATTTTTTCAGAGCCATTGACTTCAAATCTAATTTCAGCATCGTTCAATATTTGTATTCTACTTGAAGGAGTGTCATCTCCAATAACTATACCACCACTTCCACCAGTTATATAAATAAATCCATTACTGTGAGGCGTAATTGATGATGCTATTATTGAATCATTTGTACCACTAAATGTTAATCTTTCTTGAAGTTGTACATCTCCATCATTAGTAATAGTAACTCGATCTACTTGATTTGTATTTAATCTTAATGGGTGATTGCCTGTTGATCTTATTAAAGCTCCCGTGTCATCTGCTCTTAAATCAAGAATAGTACTATTAGTTGTATCTGTAAGTCTTATTGTCGGTGAGCCACTACCACTTCCATATAAAACATAAGAAGAGCTTGGAGCTACTCCTACACCTAAATTTCCACCTATTTCTAATTTTTGAGGTATGTTAACATTACCAGAAGTATCTATGGATAACCTTACTGCATTATCAGTAACATCAAATATTGAAAATCCACTAGATGTACTTCCTATTATACCAGCCATTAATTCAAAGCTTTCTCCATTTGTTAGCCTAATTCCATCCGCTGTAGTAGTACCACTTTGAGTAATATGAAGCTGTGATAATGCCGTTCCACCTATACCCACCCTAGAATTTGTTGTATCTACTATAAATACATCACCACCATCTGAGGCTTTGCGTACCAATAATGCTTCTGTATTAGTTATTTCAACAACTTGAGTGCCTTGTACTATCTCATCGAAGCTCAATGACCCTCCACCAGATACTTGAAGGTCACCACTTACTATTAAATCTCCGTCAATTGTACCACCATTACCAAAGTCTTCGGGATTGGTTTGCCCCATTGGACTAAACATCTTAAATCTCCACCAATCGTACTGCACCAGTAGTGGTGCTTGTACTTAATACTGAAAAGTACACTGTATTTCCAAGGCCACGAGGTACGGTTAAATAAATCATTGTATTTTTTGGAATGATCAGATCATTGCTTTTATTTATATCTGTTTCGCTTGTTGCAAAACTAAAATAGATTTCTACGGCAGAACGCACGCCTATAGTGCTAGTCATCGTTGCTAGCTGCTTATGCACCGTGTTGGTCACATCTGCTTCTGATCCCGCTGTTAACGCGGTCTGTACGCTCCAACCACCCCCTACGGTGGCGTTTAATGCTTCCTGTACCGACCGTTTATGTAAATCTGCCATAATATCTCCTAACTATTTTTCCTGTAAACCAAAGCAAAGTCGCCACTGGCCACTGTCACCGATGTCCACTCACCAAAAATGGTTTGCCCGGCTTTTATTGTAATACTGGATAGCGTATCCCAAATGTCTGTATCCGATGAGGTTGCGCTAATAACACAATCTGTTGATAAAGCTTGAATTGCAACGTAGGTGTGAGTATTTACTGTTGCGTTGGTAACATAATCATACCCGCCGCCACCGAGTCGGTTTAAGGCTTCTTGCGAGGTATACCTATGAAGGTTTGATGTTGCCATTTGTTCTCCTAATCTCTAAGGTTGTGGCGAACCGTGAACGAGCCTGACGTACGAATTATTTTTTCTTCTTTGTCGCTTTTTTCTTTGGCTGTTGCTTTACGATCTTTGGACCGCCAAATTTATTTTTGATTACCTCATACCCCTCATTCACAAGCTTCTGCGCTTCATCTCTGGATAGGGTGTTACAGTAATGATTTTCTTTTTTTAATACGATCATAATGTCCTCTACTTAATACAACAGGCGATGACAAAGCCACCGCCTGTTATTGTTATCGCTTATGGATTGAGTAACTCAATTCCTTTCACTTGATTCGCAGTAGTTACTTTAACTCCGTAGATCACGTCGGCAACTACCTTAGTGCCTAAGTAATCGACAGAATATTCACTCTGCATTCTAATGTCTTGCTGCACTGCTACAGCTACACTGCTCTTATGAGCAAGGTAACCAGCATGCGCGCCAGATGATGTTGAGCTAGAAATCAATGAGGTTTGAAATACTGGTATTCCAAATAAACTTGGAAAATTACCAGATAAATCTCCACCAAATCCGACTCCAGTTGCACCAGCACCACCGACATTACCACCACCCACAACAAATGATCGTGAGTTAAGTAAATCAGCATACATTAATGGATTGACAAAGAAAGCACATTCTTCTTTTGGAATGTCATTTGCCATCAATGTACCTAATGCAGTTTCGACATCTGCGTTGGAAAGTGTGTTATCCGCAGATAGATTCTGGGTTGTACCTAAAGAATTCAACTCAGTAATAATGTCACTATCGACCGCTTTAGCAAGACCGTAAGCCATAGAAGCAGCATACTTATCAAATAGCTGTTCGTTGGATTGGATCATTGCTATATCCTCAAAAAGTTTGGCGGAAAATTTGTGTTTATTGATTGAGATTTGAATCTCTGTTTCTGTGTTTACGCTATAAGTAACACCTTCGTTAGCGGTTTTATTTCCAACAGCTACTTCTTGTATCGATGGAAGGTGGATCACATCCCCTTTACCTTGCACAAGACTTGAGTAGTCGTCAAAAAATGGGCGCATAACGAGCTGTTTATCAAAATAGCGCATGATTGCTTCCGACCAAAGCTCTGGTATCATCTTATCTAAATGTGAACCAGCACCTTGTGTAGCGTCACCGGCAAAAGCTGTATAAGCCATTTTAGGCTCCTTTTATTTTTTGCGCTTGGCGTACATATTCACAATGGAAGTCCAGTTTTTTTGGCGATCCTCTTTATTCATCTTGGTCCAATCTTTCAGATTTTCATTTGCTGGAACTGCCGGGTTAGATGCAACAGCCAAACGTTGTTCATTATTGGTTAGTTTATTTGCAAGAGCGCGCCAACTTTGGCATCGGTAGATCACCAAACGTTTCGCGATCTTCTTCGCTGAACGTAGAGAGGATCTGTTCACGCATTTGCGTTTCCTCAGATCTGGCTCGCTCAACAATTGGCTCTAACTCTTGAATCCGTGCTTGACGTTCTTCAGCGAGTTGTTGCCATTGCTGTTGCTCTTCCATTTGCTTTTCACGATCACTAGCAATCTGTTTTTGCAACTGAGCAAGTTCTGCTTCTACGCTCTGACTTCTCTTTCTGTACTTTTTCGCATCTGCGATCAGTTGATTCACTTCAGAGCTTTGCTGTTCAACTGGTTCTTGGCTTTTAGGAGCCACCTCTTGAGCGACGGCTTTTTCTATAGGTGGTCGTTCAACACCTTCCGCTGGCTGCGGCGCTTCCTGTGTGGTTGCGTCTTCGGACATACTGTCCTCCTTGTTTACATTCGTATGATCGTTGGTCGGTTTGTAAGTCTTTTTAAATTTTTTTTGATATTGTTTGCAAAATTAAACAGGATAGCTTTTTCTACTTTTGGTCCAAGCTTTTGTCGCTTTGCTATCGCTCTGGCTTTGTCTTTTCTAATCGTAACTCTGCTACGCTTTGTTGGCTTACCAAAACGTCCTTTTGAGTTGGCAATCATCTTCTTTGCCTGTACAGGATCGGTAATACCATAATCAATGGCTAATTCTTCCGTTACGGCTGTTTTAATTAACTTAAATGACCGAAACATCGCGTTGGTTAACGTGAGGTTGGGTGGGTTGGTTTGCGTGCTAAATTGACCCTTTGCTGCTTTGCGTGCTTTTTTTAATCTTTCATACCTGGGTGTATACTTTTCAAACGTTTTACCTTCAGCGTCAATACCTTTTTTGGCTTGTGATATATGCGTAAGTACCAGATCCTTGCCAAACTCTTGCAAGTCTGATTTGGTAAACTTCATTACCTCTTTAAGATTTAGTACGCTCATAATATTCTTTTATCGTTTCTGGCTTTTTATATTTTCCAGATCGCTTCTTTTGTTTGATTTCGTTGCGTGCCTGTGCGCGCTTCTCATTATATTCTACTCCAGACGACAATGGGACGATGAGATGTCGGCAGTTTGGTCCCCCTCGGTCTGTAAAAGCACCAGAGAATCGACTTTCTAGTTCATCGCGAGTAAAGGGTTGCATTGCAAGTATTTCACGACATACAGGCCGTGTTTTACTATCCAATGGACCTTCATACACCCATCGTGTTTCGTTTGTGAACTCTTCGGTCATGGTGTAGATTACTTGCTGTTGATAATTTGTCATCGCTGTATCAATGACCGTATCAATTCTGGAGACATTCACAGATCTTGCTAATCGATCTTTTATATCATCGGCACTTAGACCCAGCTGCGTGCCAGTGATAATCTCCTGACGTATACGCTCTCCTAAGTGTTCTGTGTACTTGACGATGGATGATCGTTGTACATTTTGGAGAGCCACGAGTTGGTTTTCGGTGATATTCCCAAAAAACGGCAGATCATCCAGAAGCTGTTCCGTAAAATCCATTTGGGTGTTGATGGCGGCAGACATACCCAGATCTTCAATAAGATAGGTCGCAACATTAAGCGTAGCGAGAGCAGCCAGTATTTCCTCTCCAGATAGACCACTCTCTTCCATTTCTTGTATGTCTTTGATAAACTCATCTTCAGCAACTCCTAATGATGCGAGATAGCTTTGTACGGCGTCATCTATGACGGCCATAACTAACTCTGCAATCTATTTAGTAGACGATTTTGTGGTTGTTGCGGTTCTTGCTCGGCCTGTATTTCTTCAAATTCACGAAGATCATCTTCGGTGTAATCTGGATTGTGGTACATAAACCACTGTTTTTTGGTTGCAAGACCATTTTTCAGACGCCAATCCCACAATGCGATCTCTGATTCTGGGGTTACGGCGTAATTTGGCTCTAAAAAGTCTACTGAGTATTCAGGTCCGGGGTCGGCGTTGGCTTCTACTTGTAAAATTCTTCGATCGACTTCATATCTACGTGACTCCCAAGGACGCCACGTATCTTCGGTCATTGCAATATTATTATTTGTGGATTCAAGCTCCAGAATTTGCAAACTAGCTGCCGAAGGCGCATTCCCTGAGTCATTTCTGGCGTATTTTGCGCGAATATGATTGTTGTTTAGTGTGGCTTCTACAAAAAATCGTATGCTTTCGATAATCTCTGTAAGCGATCCACCGGGCGAGGTAACTCTTAGGTCGGAATCTTGTGGAAGATATAACAGTTTATCCACTCCAATCTCTACACGAGATGCATCGTCGATATTTGTAAGATACTTAATTCCCATCGCTCCATATCTGGTACAAAGTTGCAGCTCATGCATGGCCACTGAGGTAGCTAAATCACATGTTACGACATCCATTGCACCACTTCCCGCGTAAAAATCTCGTATAGGCGGGTAGCGATGGCAAAAGGTAATCGGCAATACACCATAAGGGTTGCGATCTTGCTCATTAACAGATATTTTTTCTCCATGTTGGTCCACCAGATAGTGCATTCCGGCTCCAGCTGGTGTATCTTTGGTCCACACCGCGTGAACTGGAGTGTCCAGCCGTGCATTGCCTTGGTATTCTATCGGGTACGTTACTCCAACTGGTTCATCACGGCTATCCCCCGCTACAAAAAGCGGAGTAAAATGACTTAGCACTTGATATTTTACTTTTCCAACGTTTTCATCCCAGTAACTGCGAAATGCCATTGTACCAAGTAAAAACGTCAAACGCTCTAACAAACGTCGCTGTGCCTGTAAGTTTGCTAGGTCTACTAATTCTTTGTAGCGATCATTGACACGTAATCGAGGTGAGCGCTTGTAGGTCATTGCAATTAGGGACGCTACGCGCTTGGTAATATTGCCTTGCATAATGGGGACTTGCCGGAGTGTTTCTCGACTAAAATAATCCCCAACATAGTGGTCGATGTTTATACCTTCGTAAAAATCAAGCATAAAGTCGCGCTCTTTTGTGCGCTCATCTTCAATGTAACCTAAATGCTCTTTGAGAGACTCTTGAATTGCGTTTTCAGATAGACTTTGTAATATTACCACTCGATTATGCCAGCTGTTCTACTTTTAATAGGAAATAAGTTTACAAGAATAAATCCCAAACAATCGTTTATGTGGTCATTCACACCATCCTTAAGTGGGACTTCGCGTAGTTGCTGGTCTTCCTTGTGTGTCGGATAGCGATAGTTTTCATAACTACTAATCGACTTCTTGCAACGTTCAGCTACAAAAAAATGTGTGTCGCCATTGGCATCTTCAAACCAGCGTCGCATATGACTAATGCGATTGACCACATCACGGCTTTGTTTGTCCTTTCTACTGCGGATCCGGATACCGTATTGGCGGGCGAACACTTGAAAATCTGAAATTCCTGTTTGAAGATTAGAACCCGCTCCCGCTGGGTCGCCAAAATACGCAGTTATTGGATATGGCAATCCTTTGATCAGTTTAGCCAGATCTTCCGTTTTACTGTTTTCTAAGAATATTTCGTCTATTTGGTACAAATCTGATAGCCTGTCGGGGTAGTTTTTACACTGGAGTACCACTGCACAGGATGTCCTGTAACCGAAATCAATTCCCACATAGGTAGGTAGCTCCGGGTTGTACTTGAGTCTTTTTTTAACTTGGGTAAAGCGATCGAAGTTGAATACAGCTCCCGCAAATGAGACAAATTCAGCTCCGATTTCCTGTAGAAATGTTTCACGAGTTAATGTCCTTTTTAGTTGTTCAATGTCATCTTTGAAAAATGGCGACTCCCAGCTAGGTACTTGCCAGCTTTCCCAATCTGGGTGCTGCTTGCTTTGCCCCATTTCGTATAGTTTATAAAAATAATTGTAGGATCGGGGAGTAGAGCAGAATAACGCCCAACCTTGCCTATCTGCTAGGGTAGGCCTTAAAAACATTTCATATGTCTGACGGCTAATTAATGCCATCTCATCTATAACTAAGTAATCGATACCTTCACCGATCAAACTCTCAGGTGAATCCGCAGATTTTACTGCTAATTCTGAGTTTAGACCGGATAGGCGCATAAAGTATAAGTCGCCATTGACTTCTTTTTTGCTTTCTAAGGGTAGTTTTAGTTCACGAATAACAATTCGCTTGACCTCTCTAGCTACTTTTTGAGCTAAGTTGTAACTGGGAGCTACGATCCAGCCACGCGTGTTAGGTGTTAAAAGCCACGGTATGATTTCATGGGCCGCTAAATACGATTTGCCACTACGTCTACCAAGATTGCAAACGCGAAATCTCTTTTTACTACTATGTATTCGCCGTTGGTGTGGTGTCGGGTGATACCCCAAGAGCTGCCAGAGCTTCTCTCTGTTGATTATCTGCTTGATCAATTGGATTATCCTCAAAGCCGCACTCCTTGAGTACGCTTTCGATGTTTCCAGTTAGGTCTACTGCGGTCTTGTCGCTCATGCCAAGAAAATTTTTAGCGAGGAAGATGCTCGCACTAGTGTTTTGGTCCTCAAGGCTCATTTTTATTAGATTTTTTCTCAAAGAAAGCTTGAGTTCTTCTCTTCCGCCTTCGTATTCTGCGCGGAATCGCTTGCGTATTACGCTTTCGCTGCACTGGTAGTATTTACCAATGTCGTTGTAGGAGCAACCAAAGCTCGCAAGCATGCGAACCTTTTCTCCATCTATATCGTATTTAACACCCATCATTATTACCATCGTTAGTTGACATAAACGCCTTATTGCATTTGGCGAGGCAGCGTCGCCAGTATGTTTTGGCACTGGATACGCTGATCTCCAGAGCGTCTGCAATTACAGGGAAAGTATGTTGCAGTGTGCGTAGCTCAAATACAGCTAGCTCACGTTCACTAAGCTTGTCATAAATGTCGTGAGCGCTGATTTGTAACCAGCGATCTTTTGGCGGGATTAGGCCACTGCGAAAAACTGCAAGTTTGGCGGCGTATTCTTCGCTTTGAACTATAGCATCTGATAGTATGTCGGCATCGCCATCTGATAAGTTATGCCATTGTTTGTCCATACAAGCTACAGAAAATACACACAGTAAGTGTTGACAAAAAAGGCTAAAAAAAAATTTATGAGACACTACCACGAATGGGTTGCGCTGGCCTTAGTGTACCGCAAAAAAAGTGTATCAATAATAGACGGTGGATAGTTTATCCACACCCCGCCCGACGTGAAATTTTAAGCTGGTTGCAAATGGTTGCAAATCATTGCAAGCGGACCGGGTCCGCCGTTTCATTTCTTTTTGATTCACTCGGCGCCGTGTTATCGTTGTTTTAGGTGTTGACAAATAAGCAACAATACTATACATTTAAGCAACAAACAACCGCGGCCAAGGCCGTAAAAGGATAGACATGAAATACTTTGAAAATTGCAATTATTGTAATGAATTAATCATTTTAAACGCATTTAAAGTAGATAAAAAAAATTATAAAAAATCGGCTTTTATCGTCTATGATAAACTTAAAAATGTTTATTGTAGTTTATTTTGCAAACTAAATAAAAAAGGATAGACACCAAAATGAAAAACCAGAAGACAACACACCAAACCATGAATCGCGCTTTCATCACCGCGCAATTAACAACGATAGCACGCGATAACTTTAAACCCGCGGCGATCATACAACCACTATTAAACATCATCGCCCGCGCTTATGAGATAAACAAACCGGCTTGGGAAGCTGGCGCGGTTAAAATACTAGACTGGCTTAAAGCACCAATTAAAGACGCGATCATTACGCCGTTTGCAATGTTCGTATTTAAAAACGCCAAACTTCCATTTTTAAGCTGGTCAACCTTACCCGGCTTCAATTGCCCCGGCGCGCTGGAATGCTGGTTGGCTGCTAAAGGTTTCTGTTACAGCTTAAAAGCGTGGCGCTACCCGGCGCCGCTTTTTAGGCAATTGCAAAATACATTGATAGAGCGCTCGCCGGCTTACCGCGGATTGATACACGCTGAACTAAAAAACTTGCTAAATTCGCGCAAATTTCGCGGTCAAAACGTACCTTTTAGATTATACGTTGACGGCGACTTTTCAAGCTTGCAAGGTTTGCGTTTTTGGATGGATACTTTAAAGAAGTTTCCACAGCTTAAAGCGTACGGTTACAGCAAGTCTTTACATCTATTTAAAGAGCTAGATGAAAGCGGCTACCAATGGCCCACAAATTACGCGCTTAACTTATCCAGCGGCGGCATGTATCAAAACGGCCCGGTGTTCGATTATGTAAAAAACATGAGTATTACCCGCGGCGAATTCATAGCGGTCAATACTACAAAAGAAACTTTGAAGGCGTGGCAAGAAAACAAGCTTACACCAGCACAGCGCCGCGATATAAAGCAGCAAGTAAATTCAAAAAAGACGTTCATATGTCCGGGTAAATGCGGCGAATGTACGCTTATTAAAGAAAACCCGCATGCGTGCGGCAATTTAGAGCGTTTTAAGGACGTTAAGATATTGATTCCAATTCATTAGGGGCGAGATATGAAAGTATATGAAACAATAAAAGTAAAAAACGGTTACCAAGTTGTTTGGTTTTGGTATAGCGATATAAATGAAATTGAGATTGACGCTCATTATGTTGAAAACGGTTTTTTTACTACAGAGCAAAAAGCAAAAAACTATATTAAAAAAATCAATCTATACGTATATAAATATAAATGAAAATAGTACTCTATTTAATAGAGATTAAATGGCTGTTCTACATTGCGTATTTTGCCGCGCTGTTTTGGTACGTTAACAAAAAATACCCTATAGACTAGCAAAAAAGACCCGGTTTACGCCGGGTTTTTTTTATGCATATGAGGACCCGCCGCGCTGGTAGATCGCGCCGCATTCGCAAAATTTACCACTATAAAAAACAGCATAGCCGCAAACATTCCGTAAAATGGCCACAAAACGCCGTTTTTTCGTATGAATTCCCGCCGGCGATATAAGCGCCGCCCGTCGATAAAATGCGCGTTTTTTGGTGGCATATAGTACCAGGTATTAGGATTTAATGCGCTGTTTTTGCCTAGCTCGCCTTGCTTGCGTCCGGATCCGCGGCTAGCTCGCTAAAATATGGCCTGTTTTTGCGTGTTTTTTGGCCTTGTTTTAGGTTTGCTTTATTTGCGTTTTTTTGCTGGTTTTTGGCGTGTTTTTTTGCTGGTTTTTTGGGTGTATCAAAATGTTACCTCGAATCTTTCGATTTTTGCTTTTTGGGTCCATTTTTGGTTTAAAACCTTTCCCGGCACTGCATTTTAATATTTCAGCTGTAGGATTTTTATATTTTCGCTGGTCCGAATTTTTTTATCATACGGTTACGCCACGCCAATCTGTCACGCCCATTCATTTTAACAAAACAGCTTTTTAAATTGGCAATATTAGTGTCATGGTAGTAACCAATAATATAATTACAATATGTAACATTTTCGCGCTCAGTAGCAAAACTGCACGATTTATCGTAATGATGCGAAAGTGGGCATTTATGGTAAAAAAACACCGCACACCCCCAGAATGTAAAAAATGTAAAAAATGTAAAAAAGATTGACGTGAAGGTAGTATAGAATTTGCGTAAGTAGGTAAAATGGTTTTTTACCTTTTTTACCTTTTTTACCTTTCCAGTGCATGCGCTAATCCAAAAAACTTTCCAACTCATTAGCGCATTTTATGTAATGACCCTTTTCAATCTTAGCTATATATCCCATATTTGTAAGCTTATCTAACCACTTATACACGCTTCTAGTACTGGTAATATTTAGTACTTCTTTTAGCGCATCTTGCATCTGCTTGTATGTAAAATTGTCACCTTCCGTTTCTAATTCTTTCAATATTCTTTCTTCCGTATTCTCTTCCGGGTCCGTATACCAATACGCCTCATTTTTTGGTAGCGGCTTCTTATACTGGAAGTACAGCTCCTCATCTTCCGTATGTAGAAAGATTCCCAACGGTACTTCGTGAAACTCATTCTCGGTCCGTATCTTTGTAATTTTAAACACCTTCAGCTGGTTATGCCGTCCAGTATTCGCTACTTGTATTAAGTTATCCAAAAAGTTCACAAAGTACGATCCCCCATACACCATAGAATGTTCCAGCGGCCGTTTCTCTTCTAACTTTTTATGATGACTTACCAGCATGAACGCGCACTCATACTCCTTACGAAGTTGGTCCACCCGG
>VTLG01014027.1_pt1 | contig 31338 bp, 35 predicted proteins | sample 4694571 | NCBI WGS metagenome assembly VTLG01 (sample SAMN12604809, study PRJNA352737) | marine metagenome | biome: ENVO:00000447; feature: ENVO:00000209|ENVO:00000569|ENVO:01000036; material: ENVO:00002151; isolation source: viral sequences binned using virsorter ...
GTGTACCTGTAATAGTTTTTATGATTACAGGAAACTTACCACCTATTCTTTTATGTGCATCTTGTACAGATTCTTCGTTATTAATAATAGATGTTCTAGGTGTTTGTATTCCATTTTGATTAAATGTAATATAGGTTGACATTTTATTATCACAAGTTGCCATACCATCACGATTGTTAATCATAAATGCACCTGCCTTTTCAAAAGTAGAAAGTAACGCAAGTCCTACTTCATCATCTAAAACTCCAGCACGAACAAACACAACTGTTTTAGGTATTTCAAAATCTACTTTATTACCTTCTTTATCTGATATACTTATTAAACCTTTTTCTACATCATTTGTAGATACCCACGCCTTTCTAGTATTAATTATATGACAGGGTATTTTATTTTTGTCTGCATATTCTTTTATTTGATTAGAAACAATTTCTTTTTCTTTAGATGATACTTTCGTTAAGACGGCGATTTGAATATCACCATCATTCACATTTTCTTCTGTGATGAATGATTGAAAGTTTTTCATAATTTATTCAGGCTTCCATTTACCCATTGCTTCTTGCTTACCTTTATAATCTGCAAGTGCAGCTTTGATTGCATCTTCTGCTAGTACTGAACAATGAATTTTTACAGGTGGTAATGCAAGTTCATTTGCAATATCACTATTCTTAATTTTTTCTACTTCCTCTACAGTTTGACCTCTTACCCATTCAGTCAATAAACTTGATGATGCGATTGCAGAACCACACCCATATGTTTTAAATTTTGCATCTGTTATAATACCATTATCATCAACTTGAATTTGAAGTTTCATTACATCACCACACGCAGGCGCTCCTACCATACCTGTGCCAACATTTGGGTCTTCTTTATCAAGAGTTCCTACATTTCTAGGATTCTCGTAATGGTCTAAAACTTTATTTGAATATGCCATTTACTCTACCTCTTTCTTTTTACCTATGTTATATTTAGTTTCCAACACCCATTCATTTTTCTCTTTAAATGAAATAATTTTAATTTGACTTAATGGTGCGATAGGTTCTGGTGTTGCTTTCATTTCTACTAATCCCCAATCACTTAGAAGTTTAACTATTGTATTTCTTCTTGCAATATCATTCTCTGATAAGTTAGTATCCTTACCATCAAGTGCGAACAATTCTTTGAAGTGAACAATATAATACTTACCTTGTTTATGAAGTATATGGCAAGATTGATATAACTTTCTTTCTTTTCGTGAAGCAACTCCGATACGAGATAATGTTTCTCTAATCTTTAAGAAGTCGTCTGGTTCTTTTAGTAGAACCTCAAACATATGCTCCTGTTTCCAATTTACATTATTTTCCATGTTTACCACCTTTATTTAAACTATTCCTTATAGTTTTTATTTGTTCATCATTTAGTATATTAAGAGCAGATTTAGCTTTCTCATTACCATATCCATAATACTCTTTTACACATTCTAAATCCTTTTCCTTCTTTGCTTTGAGCCAAGGGGTATATCTGTTCCTTGTTCTTAGAGTATTTAGTAAAAAATCAAACTGTAATTTCTTATCTATCTGGTGATTCATATTCATTTCATTAACTAGGAAGATGGTATCTTGAAAGGGTGCTAGACACTTATTTACAATGTATGCTGGGTATTTCTTTTCCCATTGTTCATCTTCACTATCCATAAGTCTTTCTTTGGAAGTATTAATTGCTTTGAGATATTCCTTTAACTCATACATTATCTAACCTCACATGTGGTATACTTTCTTCATAATTAGTTTCATTATACAGATTGACACTATCGCCAGCAATCTGTATTCCATTGACTTTATCAAATGCTTTATATGACATATTAAATGCAATACTTCTTCTTTCACCAAAACCTTGAAATGGATATACTTGATGATACAAAGAATTTGGAAAAAGTAATAAAGTTCCAACCTTTGGATTTACCACAAAAGAACCTGTAGTAAAAATACTATCAGTATTACAAAAAGTAAATTCTATCTTACCATCTAAATTACTTTTACCAACTATATTTCTAGGTGTCATAGATGGTATCTTTAAATACAACACAGCACTTATTTGACAATTAGAATGATTGTGTTGTGGATTATATTCGTTTTCATATTGTGATACTGACCAGATAGACCTCATTTGAGTTGTAATGTTTACAGCATCATATAAATCTTTTTTACCAGCATTTAAATAAGCTTGTCCTACATAACTTTTACCTACTGTATGAAGAACATTCATAACATTTTTTTGTTCCAACATAGAGTGTGGTATTTCACTTTCAGATTTAATCTGACCAGCAAGTCTAGAACCCATATCTTTTCTATTTTTAATTACATCAACTATTTCATTGCATGATTTGATAACAGTTTCTGGTAACTCTGCCATCATCACTAAAGGACCAAATGGTTTTACTAATTGTACATTACTTATTTCCATTTTACCTCAACCATAATTTCTGTCAAACAAGCAAGTAAATTTATCTCTTGGTCGGCAACAAATGCTGATTGATATTGATACTTAGCCAAGATAAGAACTGCATGAGGTATTGTGCCACCATCAACATGGTTGTAAAGATTATCATAAATCCTACGATAAATACGCACAGGGTCATTGTCCAGATTGTGGACAATCCACTTTCTGACATTTGTAAATTCTTTCTCTTTGAGTGCAACCATAAGTTCATTAATATTTACCTCGCTAATGTTTACAAGAATACCAGCATCTATTTCACCAGATGTAGAATATCTTTGTAATTCATTTAAAGTTCTTCGCCAGTCTGGAAAGTATTTAGTCAACACTTCCATTACAACTCTAGGTTCGTATTTTATATTCTCTTGTTCTAAAACATTTTTAACACGACCAAAAAAGTCTTTAGCAAGTTTTGGTTTATCGTCTTTTGCAATAATAAAATCAATGACACTACATCTTGAATGTAATGGTTCTATTAATCTATTCTTATAATTACAAGTAAGAATAAATCCACAGTTCTTATGGAATTCTTCCATAAACCCACGAAGAGCAGGTTGAGTGGATTGAGGATTTAAATAATCTGCTTCATCAAGTATCACATACTTACGACCACCCTCAAGTGATACAGTAGAGGCAAAGTTTTTAATTTTATTTCTGAGAACATCAATACCAGATTCTTCTGAACCATTTATTAGTAATGATGTTGCACCAATTTCATCAAGCATTGCTTTGGCAACAGTAGTCTTACCGACACCAGGCCCACCTGATAAAATTAGATTTGGTATATGTTTGTCTTCTACAAATTCTCTAAAAGTTTTTTTTAGGTTCTCTGGTAAAACACAATCATTAATAGTGCTTGGGCGATGTTTCTCCACCCATAAAAAAGTTTCCATAATATAAAGTCCAATTTGTTATTCATAACTTGATTCTGGTTCAAGTGCAACCCAATACTCAACATCTTTGTTAGTAGATTTTAGATGACTAATGTTCTTTGATGATATTTCTACATCATAGTTGCCTTCCATTACTTTTAGATTTTCTACTTTATAGAAAAACTTAAAGTTACTACCTTCTGTTTTTGTATCAACATCTATAGAGAAAGTATTTGCTGTATCATTTTTTTTATCTTTAACTGTTAAGAATACATCAGCATCTTTTTTCTCTAAGACTAAATCTGGTGCTTGGATTACACCAGCAGCTCTTTTCAGTTTGTTTAAGTTCTCACCATTTAATGTAAACGATACTTCTTTACTTGGCATAGTAATCGTTTTATTTGGTGAAGTAACAACTGATGGGTCTGAATAAAAATATTTCAGAGAGTTCTTTGGACTATTTTCTTCTTTAATAGTTACAAATCCCTCATTGAATTCTAAAATAGGACTTGTAAATAAAGATATAGAAGCAAGAAATTCATTCAAGTCATAGATAGCAACTTCTTTATCGAATGATTCTTCTACATCTGCTTTTGCAACAATATTTTTCATAGCAGACATTGTTGTTAATGTACTACCTTCCTTGATAACAAGGTTTTGATTTATTGATGCAAAGTTCTTCAACACTTCAATAGTGTGTTCACTTAGTTTCATAATATACTCCTTTAAGATTTAATTTCTTTTGTCAATGTTGGTGATTTAAATTGCTCTTGTGTTTCTTTACTATCTCTGATATTAAAGTTAGCAGACATTGTTCTTCGTTCTCCATCACCAAAAAACGGCATGACACAATGTTGTAACCAATTTGGAAATATTATCATAAATCCTTTCTTAGGTTTTATGTATTCCTGTGCATCTAACTTTAATCTGTAAACATCATGAATAGTATTCGTTGATGTTATCAAACCTGTAAATCCATCAATACCACCAGCTGCATTATGTAATGTAGGAAACTCTGGTTTTTCTTCAATACACTTTGGTACTTTTAAATACATTATCATAGATAATCCTGCTGGTGTTTGGCAACCATGTGCATGTAAAGGATTATAATCTCCAGCATAACTATGCACACTCCAAGCTTCAAATGCTTCTGCAATACTACCACGACTGTATCCAATTTTATCTGTTAATAAACTAGTTGCACATCTATCTATAACTAATTTAAAATCTTTTCCCATATCATCATCTAAAGGAAAAGTCCATTGAGCAGATTTTTTGTTTTGATTAATCTGTCCAACTAACTGACTTTCATGAGATACATTACTAGGTATAACTACATTATCAATATGATTGTTAATGTCATCAACAAATGCATCTGGAAACTGTACTGCTAATAATTTATAAGCAGGAACAGTTTTTATTTGTGCATGAGAATCAAAAGATTGATTTTTTTGTACAGATTGTTTTTGTTTTGTGCTTAAAGAATCTGAAAGGTCTTTTAAACTCATGAATGGTCTTTCCTATAATGGTCGCCACTTAATTTTTCTTTTAAACTTATATTAATGTTTGCTGAGAATGTTCTTCTTTCATCATCTTCTTTACTACTAAAGAATGGCATAACACCATGTCTTAACCAACTAGGGAACATAATCAATGTACCAACTTCTGGTTTAATATATTCTTCTGTAATAGGTCGCATCATATTAATATCACGCATACCATTAGTACCCCATGTTAAATATGTAAATCCATCTACTGCACCAGATGATTCATTTAATCCTTCAAATTCTTCAGCAGGATTACCTAGTGTTTGAATACATCTAGGAACTTGTAAATACATGATACACGATACACCCATTGGTGTTCTAGTGCCATGGTCGTGTACAGGATTGTAATCGCCACTATAACTATGTACAGTCCACATACTCTCTGTAGATGTTTCACACTCTATTCCAATAGTTCTATCTACATATTCTTTAGCAAGTCTTTGTAAGACACCACTAAACATTTCTCCAACTTCATCACCTTCATGTGGGAAAGTTAATTGTGCTGACCTTTTGTTTTGAGATATTTGACCGACTAAACCTTTTGAGTGGTCTACATTATTTGGAATAATTGTATCTTCAATGTGTTGATTTATTTCTGTGGTAACTTCAAGAGGAAATTGACATCTCATAATATTAACTGCAGCTTTTGGTCGCATTGCAATTTGGATTCCGCCAGGATTTTCTGGTAGTTCTTCACCTGTATCTGTTTGTTGTTTGTCTGAAACTTCATTTTGAGCATTTATCATGTCTGCTCTTTTCACTTGTTGTGTTTCTTCACTCATAATATTTTCACCTTGTTCTCGTTTATCTTGTGCAGCTTGTAACTGTGCATTATAATCGTCTATCGTAAATGGTTTATCACCCAACTCACTTGGTCTAATAACTTCGGATTTGCCAGTTTCAGAATTGAATTTATCAATACCACCCACACCCATATCAGCATCATTTATATTTTTATCACTCATAATATATTTTCCTTATTCAATCTTGTGGTCATTATAAAGTATAGGAACAGGTTTTGTCAACCCATTCCTAACACTTATTTCAAATTATTTTACTTTAATAGTTTTTGGTTTTTTGTGTTCTGGCACAATCTGTTCCAATTCTATTTCAAGTAAACCATTTTTCAATTTTGCATCTTTGATTTCAATATCATCTGCAAGTGTGAACTTTCTAGTGAAAGACCTTTTTGCAATTCCTTTATGAACTAAACCCTCATTAGGGTCAGTTTGACTGAGCAAATCTGCTGATTTAATTACTAGAACTCCATCAGTCAAAACAACTTCTATTTCATCTTTACTGAATCCTGCCAAAGCAAGTTCAATAACATGTTTAAAGTCATCAGTTTTTCTGATATTGTATGGTGGGAATCCACCTGTTTCGTAGGTTGTTCCATAATCTACAAGTCTATCAAAGACCCTATCAAATCCAATCGAAAATGGTGTGATTTGATTTATATCAAAATGTGTTAGTTTAACCATATTAAGCCTCCTTAATTAAGCAAAGTTTAAATTATTGTGAACCCATTAGGCGTTCACATCATTATTTATACAAACAAAACTATAGTTTGTAAAAAAAAGTGTACCAGATTTCTCTGGCACACTCTGAGGTATCAAACATGAAGTTTGAATTCCTTAGTAGTTTACAGGATTCTCAACTATATCTTCATCATCTTCATAGTCATTATCACTAGATAGATTCTGAATATCTTCACCAGCGTCTATCTTAGTGTATAAGTCTATGAATGAATCCTTAGTATCATCATCAAATCTTGATACACACAACTCAATTGATTTCATTTTATCTTTGAAGATTGAGTGTGCCTTAACAATGTGGTCAAGTCTTCTAGTAGAGATGATTTCATCAACTCCGCCGTCATAGAATGTTTTTCTAATAACTTCTGCCCAAACTGTTAAGTTTTCTGCAAACTTTTCATCCATATTACCATACTTAGTCATACTACCGAGAATAATTTTTTTCTCAACACTAGAACTAGGATATGGTTGTTCAATTGTAACAGCGAATCTTTCTAAGAACGCCTCGTTAAGAACATTAGTACCAACAAATCTGCCGTCATCAGAACCTTGACCTTTTGTGTTTGCAGTTGCAATCACATTGAAACCTGGCTTTGGTGTAACCCACTTGTTAATCTTTTTAAGAAAAACACCTTTACCTTCTAGAACAGGTTGTAATGCAAGTAACTTGTTAGAACCTAAATCACATTCGTCTAACAATAAAGTACACCCTCTTTCCATTGCCTGAATAACAGGACCTGGCACAAACTTAGTTTCACCATTAATCAATCTGAAACCACCTAGTAAATCATCTTCATCTGTTTCAATGGTAATGTTTACTCTAATCAATTCTCTTTTTAATTGAGCGTGTAATTCTTCAACCATTAATGTTTTACCATTTCCAGATAACCCTGTAATAAAAACAGGATAAAACATTTTAGATTGAATTACTTTTTTGATTGTAGGACAATGACCCCACGAAACAAATCCCTCAAAATGACTAGGAATTAAATTTTGTGTTTCAGTATTTGCCATAAGATTGACTACTGCCTCTTTTGGTTCATTATCTGTTTTAACAGTTTTTGTTACTACAGTTTTTTTAGTCTTAGCGACTTTAGTAGTTTTTGTAGAACCACTATTTGGTAATTGATATTTACCATAACCAACTTTTTCAAAACCACTCTGACCTAAAAATCTTGTCATCGCCCCTGCCGAAGCAACAGGTTCTAACACACCTTTAGAATCTAAGCAGTTTATGATTTCTTTTCTGGTAAGAATGGCGTCTTTACCAAACTCCTCAGAAAGAATCATAATTAACTCATTTTTTGTTTCCATATTGATACCTCACATATCTCATAATTTATTACCCATTATAACAGCCCCAAACATCTTTTGTCAACTATTATTTTATAAATAGGAATGGTTCTCATTAAGCAATCATTCCTATGAATTTATTGAGCAATGGTCTTTGGTTTTTTCTACCAGAAGTCATTTTTCCAAATGCTCTTTTTAATTCACCTTTCTTTGCACCGACTTGAACATCTGATAAATCCTCTGTAGATGTATCAAGTTTAACACCACCTGGCAGAACATACATCTCAGTCCAAGCTTGGTTAGTAACTACTGCAACATTTTTTGTTCTCAATTCTTTTTGTATCTTTTTAATTTTTTCGTGGTCATTCCAATTAATATCAAAAATTGCTTCAATATCTGCTTTTGGAATAGTTCCTTTTCTATTTTTACCAGCAATAAAAAAGTTTACTACATTCATTCCTGGCACTCTATTCTTTAAAAATTCTATTAGTACAGGTGTTTGTGAACTATAAAGAAACTTCTTACTACTACTGTATTCACCTTTTTTATTTTCACCTTGCCAAACTTTTTTAGTAACAGGGTCTGTGAGTTTTGTTATGACACTATCGTCATAACCAAAATCTTTATACATATCTTCTCTTTGAACTCCTTCTTCAATTAAATCACCATACATATCTTTATGTTGTTTTCTAAAAGTATATTTGTCGTTTAGTGAGTTACTATATCCATCTGTTAAAAATACTGTATGAACTTTTTGTAATCCATTATCTTTTTTAAATTTTGGCATTATATCCATAGCAGCAATAATAGAATGATTCAATGGTGTACTATTTAATGAATAATTTTCTTGTGGATATATTTCTGTTCCAACTTTTTCTCTTTCTTCCCAACTGTATCTTCTATTATAACTTTCATAGTAATTAGCGATTAAATATAGATTATTTAATCCATTAATCATTTCTTTTTTGTTTGCCCTACTTGATAACATATTAATTAATGTTAATTCATTTATTACTATGTCATTATGTTTTCTATCTTGTATGAATAAGTTTTTGTTAGTATCATCTCTCCTACCATATCCATTTGTAAATCCATAAACTTCAAAAGGAATATTTACTCTCTCACAAAACCAAACTAAATTTAAAGCTTGTTTGATTGTGTTCTTGAAGTTATCTGCCATAGAACCACTCCAATCTATAAACATAACTAAACCATGATTTGTAGCACTAGGTTCAACATTCATTTTTAAGAATATGTCTTCATTGTAAGCATAACTATGTAGTTTATCCATATTTAAACTACCTGTTTTTGATACTGTACTTCTTTTGTATAAGTCAGCAGACTTTTTCATTTCAAATTCTTTTACCATATATGATATGGTTGCTTTTTGGTCATTCTTATATTTAGCAAGGTCTTTTTTATTCCACTCAATATGCTTTGCATAATCTGGGGAAAGTTTTGCTTTTTTAAGATAATGTTCATTTAATTCAGCATTGATTTCTTTATAATCTACAATAGCATTTTTTAAATTAACTTTTGGAATATTAAGATAATTAATCCCTGTAGCATTTTTATCTACTGCCTCATATTGTTTTTTCTGATAGTTAGTATCAGTTGTAGCTTGAATACTTTCATCATCATTACCCTCAGCACCTTTAGAGAAACCTTTTTGTTCTGTTTCTTCTGTAGGTTTTTTATCTGCTTCTACTTGTTCAGATGATGTGTTATTACCTTTTGGTGTTTCATCTTCTTTTTCTTCTACATCTATTTCAATGTCAGCAGATTTTTGTTCTGTATTATCTTCCTTATTATCATCTTCTGTTTTTTCATCTGATGGCATATTAATTTGTACTACAAATTCTTCGTCTGATTCATTTTCTTTTTCTGAATCTTTCATATAATCTTGCATTTCAACAGCAAGATTTACAACATCATCTGATGTTTTTGTTTGATTAGCTTTTTTAACCCACTCTAATTCATCATCATCAAAAGGTACATTCGGTACATTTTTGTAATGCATATTAATTCTATCTATTAAATTAAGTTTTGATAAGTCTTTGTCTTTAACACCAAAGAAATCTTTTGAGATTAACTCTTTATATGCTTTCTTAAATACTTTTCTAGAACCTAGATATTTGTCTTGAATCATTTTCTCAATTCTAACATCTTCTAAAACATTTAAGAAAGAATGTGATACTTTTTTTTCTTTACCTTTTTCCATTAAATCCATAGGTGTATATAAAGCGTGCCCAACTTCGTGAAGCGACATCATATCCATAACATCTTCTGATTTGTCTTTCCATATTGGTAAAGTAACTTCTCTTGTTTCAACATTGAAACTAGCAGTAGGAACACTTTGATAAGATACAGTAACATCTTCCTCAGCCAATAATTTGACTAAAGTAGATTTATCTTTCATAGTTTCTAATTTAATATTATTTGAATTTCTTCTCATAATCCCTCTCATTTGATTATGTAACCATTATACAGGCCCCATACATCTTTTGTCAAGTGTATAACCTGTTGATTTAATTAAGAAAAGTAAATTAGTTTGGACTAATTTTGAGTTTTTTGACTGTTTTATTGAGTTTTTTCATTGCTCTTTCTATTTTCAACCTAGAAACTTTTTGAGTAAAATCAGTACCTTGCATATGGTCATACTCATGTTGGAAGATTCTAGATGTTAATCCTTGAAATTCTCTTTCGTGTTTCTCACCTTTTTCATCTTCAAACTCAACCTTGATTGCAATTGGTCTTTTTACTTTAAGCCACACGCCAGGATAAGTTAAACAACCTTCATCTATTAATATTTCTTCTTTAGATGTTTCTAATATTTTAGGATTAAAACAAGTAAGTATCTTTCTTGTATTAACATCTTCATACATAATAAAAACTCTTTCTGCAATACCTATTTGATTGGCAGATAAACCAACACCTTGATAATGTTCCATAGAATCTATTAAATCTTGTCTAACCTTTTCTCTATCGCAGTCTTCACTCAATTTCATAGTTGTTCGTAATAGTATATTGTTTGGTTCTAATAATTTTGATACTTTACTCATAATTTTTCTCTCATGCAGACTTATACTTAAATATGTATTTTGACCATAAGTAACTTCTTAAAATACCTATGACTGTAAATATTAATGCTAAGTGTATCATTTCAGATACATCAATGTATATATCAAAGAAAGGAAAGACAATGTATTGTATGAGAATGGATAATAAAAATCCACTTCCAATGTCTAATGTTCTATGTATTAAATGTTTTATATTTGTCATTCCATAAACTCCTGTAATGTTGCTTTTACTTCTACTGATTCTATTCTTGCCTCTGCAATTTTAAAATATTCTTTTTCTTTTTCAATACCAATAAAATCAAAACCCTCATCTTTAGCAGCCATACCTGTAGAACCACTACCCATAAATGGGTCTAATACTGTACCACCTTTTGGTGTAATCAATCTACATAAGTATTTCATTAACTTGATAGGTTTTACTGTTGGGTGTATATTCTTTTGTGGTGCTTTTAGACTACCATATTTTCCAGAAGCAGAGTTAGTTCCTATCCATGCTTTTTCAGCTGTACTAATACCACCACCCCCTTTTGTTTGTTTTATTGGTAAATTATCTAATCCTTGATTTCTTTCTGCCTTTGATGTTTTTGCACAATAGAAATATCTTGCAGCTGAACCCTCATCTCCATACTCTCTACCAGCTGGTTTGCCAGTTGACTTATTCCATATACCACCAGATTTTGAACCATCACCTTTATATGAACCAGCTTTAGTATCTGGAAATGTATCTTGCACTACATCACTACCATCATGCATAACATTTGATGGAAATCTACCTTTAGGGTCTGCATCTGCGTATTGAGTTCCCTCTGTTTTCATACCAGAGTTGCCATCAGTCCAAACTCCACTTTCATTTCTAGGTTTACGAACCACCTTTTTTCTTTTTGCATTTTCTGTTTGACCAAAACTTAATTTATCAATACCAATTGCTTCTTTTGATTGTTTACCAATATCTTTAAAGTCTGGATTAGTATCTGGATACTTTGCATCATTACCTTCTACTCTACACTCATCAATATTAATTGCACCTGTTCTATGTTTTAAAACATTATCTACAATACTCTTTTCTGACAATGGTTTTCTTGCCATAACGATTGGTTCGTGTGCTGGTTTGAGTGCAGTTCCCCAACCTTCCCATTCAGAATTACCTATGGTAACTTCTTCTGATACCACTTGTCCAAATGAACCAGCACCAATCGCAGTTCTTTCTTCTGAATCTTGCATACCTTTATTAGAGTGTGTTTTCATCGTGCCAGTCTTTACTCTTTCATTACCTAATTTTTTATCAAATGCTTTACCAACATTCATACTTTTTGGAAACCCACTTCCATACAACCACATCATCTGGTCACGAATCTCAAAACCAACATCTTCAATTGCAACTGCCATTCTATGATAATTTCTTGATGCAGAAAAAGCAAGTAGATGACCGCCTGGCTTTAAAAGTTTATATGCAAGTTCCCATGTTTCTTTTTGAAAAGCAATTCCTGTTGAATCCCAACTCCTATTCATAAACCCAAGTTCATATGGGGGGTCAGTAACAACTGAATCTACTTGCACACCATCATCAATTAACTTCTGCATTTCTTCAATGCAATCACCATTTAAAATCATACTACCACCATTTTACTAAAGTTTTTATTCTTCTCAAATTTAAGTGTGTGTTTAAATTTATCAACTAACACATCTTGTTTATGACTGATTACAAATACATTCTCACCCTCAAGTGTATTCAGTATTTTAAGAAACTCATCTGTTCCAGCACTATCTAATGAACTATCAAATATTTCATCTAGTATTAATAGATTCGTATTGGTGCTGTTTTTCATTTTAGCAATCGCTCTCCATGTAAAGAGTAATGCTAAATCTATTCTCATTTTTTCACCCTCACTAAATGAGGCATAATTAAAGTTATCACGAAATCTTGACTTGATTGTTTCGTCAAAGTTTTCATCTAAACTAAAGTTTACATAGAACTCCATAGATGCCAGATACTTGTTAATCAACTGATTCATGACAGGTAGATATTGTTTAATAATTTTAGTCTTAATACCTGTATCTTGTAACATAGCTTTAGATGCTTCTTTGTAAACCTTTTCTTCTTTTAAATCTTTTCTATTCTTTTCTATACCCTCAAATTCTTCTTGAAGTATTTTTAGTTGTTCTTCGTCAGAATTATCAATCGTGCTTTTTTCTAACTCTTTAATTTCTTCTGATAACTTTACTTGATACTTTTCTAACTCCTGTATAGATGTATTTAAACTTGCTATCTGTATTGAGTTATCTTGTATTTCATTTGTAACTTTAGATATTTCATTTAGTCTTACTTTTGTTTTATTCAATTCATCTTCCATTTTAGTAAGACCATCTACAATTTCTTTCTTCTCTGTTTCTTTAGTGGATATCATTTGTGATTTAAATTCTTTATCAATGTGTTGTTCACAAGCAGGACAATCTTCATTTTCTGATAAGAACTTAATCATTCTATCTTTTTCTTTTTGTTTTTCTGTAAGTGTAGAACGCAAGTCTTTTAGTTTTACATCTTTAGATTCTATATTGATTTGGTCTTCAACTGATGTGAATAATCCTTTTTGATTTTCTTCTAGTGATTTTTTATTGTTTACTTTCTTGTCTAATTCTACTGAGTTGTTTTCATAGTTACTTTGTTTTTCCTTAATAATAAGGTCGGCATTGTTTTTAATATTCTCAATATGTGTAGACTGCATAGTTATTTTCTCACCACATAACTTATAATTATATTCTACCTCTTGTAATTCAGTAACTAAATCTTTTAATCTTTGTTTAAGTAATAGATTCATAGTTGAAAATATTTTAATATCTAATAAGTCTTCAACTACTTCTCTCCTAAATCTAGCTTTTAATTGCATAAATGGAACGAATGTAGAACTACCTAGTATAACCACTTGAGTAAATGAACGATAATTTAATTTAAGTATTTGTTGTTCTAATATCTTTTGATAATCACGATTGTTTGCCTCTTGATTTATCATTATATCATTTTGCCAGATTTCAAACTTATTTGGTTTGATACTACGAACAACTTTATAATTACGACTTGCAATACTAAACTCAATCTCTACTACAGTTTCCATAGCATTGACTGTATTAATTAATTGAGATTTACTGATTGTTCTAAATGGTTTACCAAACAATGCAAAACATAATGCATCAAGTACAGTAGATTTACCAGCACCATTCTCACCTATGATAAGTGTAGTTTCATTACGATTCAAATCAATCTCTGTAAATTGGTTTCCTGTAGAAAGAAAATTCTTCCAACGAACCTTTTCAAATATTATCATTCTAAGTCTAAGTCTTGTGCCTCTGTATATAAAGATTTCATTTGATTTTTTAATCTATCTTTACTTAAATCAATAGATAAGTCATCAATATATTTGTTTAATAGTGTTACTGTATCTTCTGTGTTCTCTACAATATCATCTGATACTGAGCTTGCATCTAAGTCTGAAAAGTCCTCAACAATTTTTATATCATATGCATCTGCTGTATACATTTTATCTAAGAATTGGTCAAACTGATATAGGTCTTTTTTATTAACTACAATAAGTTTAACATACTTGTTTGCATATTTTGATGTATCGTGTTCTAAATAATTTTCTTTGGTATCATCATAATATATTTTTTCGTATATACTATATGGATTAACTATTCTTTCTAACTCTCTAGTTTCTGTATCATAGATGTGAAAACCTTTTGGGTCTTCCCAATCATTCCAATATATTTCATATGGTGTACCTAGATAATATATCTGACCATCATCTGACTTGTGATGAAAATGTCCACTCATAACTGTATCAAACTTTCTAAAAAATTCTTTATCTTTACCACCTTGTGATATGATAACATTCTTGTTCATTTGAAAACCATTTATTTCTAAATGACCTAAACATATATCAGCTTTAGTTTCATCTATCATACCCTCTGCATATAATTCATTTGCTTGAGTAATCCACGGCATTAATAATATAGGTAAACCATCAAAGTCTACTTCTGTTGCATCTTCATAGATGTGAATATTATTATGTTTAGTGCCTATTAATTCTCTAAGTGAGTTTACATCACTAATGTTTTTGTAGTAGATATCGTGATTACCAACTAACATATGTAAGTCAATACCTAAAGTATTAAATGGTATTATAAATCTTTCTCTAAAATCTTTTGCAGTTCTATATGATACATACTTACGCCTGTCAAAACAATCACCTAAATGTATACAGGTTTTAATATTGTTTTGTTGTAGGTATGGAAAGAATACACCCTCATAGAATTGATAAAAGTATTCATTAAAATTTAAGTTATCATTTCTTGCACCGAAATGAGTATCAGTAATAAGTGCTATTTTCATTATGTAGTTTTATCAGTTTCCATGAAGTTTTCTAAACCTTCTGATTCTTCTTCTTTCTTTTCTTTCTTTTTGACAACATAAACATCTTCTTCTGGTAACATAATGTCTGGGTCAAAACCTTGTACATCATAGATTGTTTCATCACCCTCATTTACTGTAAAGGTTTCGTATTGTCTATTCTCAATAATTTTATTTTTGATATGTGTTTGTTTCTTTTCTTTTTGTATTCTTCTTAGAAATGCATAGTATATTATTTGGGTAAAATATGCAAAAGGATTCTTTGACTTTTCTGGGTCAAAGTTATGTATGTATTGTAAACAATTTTCTATGCCATCAGATACCATTTCTGAACGATAGGTATAGTTAATAAAGTTAGGTCGATAAGATAAACCATTTGCAATCTTTAGAAAACACTCACCTATGTAATTAGTTACTTGTGGTCTTTCCTCACCTGCTTCTTCTGCCTCTTCACAACTCTGTTTCCATTCTTTCATAGCTTCTAGAAACTTTGCGTTATCTATATAATGTGCATTTTTTTTCTTATCTTTTGCCATTCTTTTTCCTTAAAAATAATATGATGTAATGATACCAAACTCAAACATATTATGTCAAGTTATATCTGTGTTTTTTATGGAAAAACTTTTTTTGATTTATTATTAAAAAACACTTGACAATCCTTGTATGAAGCTATTATAATCGCTGTGTTCCGCCGGAAATACAGCTATACTCTAAAGAGATACATTAATGTTTTGTATCACTACAAGGCAAACTATCCATTTCTTCTTCTGTTAATTCTTCTAATGGGTCATCACTTTTATTATCATTTGTTAAAGCAGAAATGTATTGTTTAAATAATCTTTTTACTTCTTCTGTTGCAATCTCTCTATCTTCTTCATCAACATTTTCATCAAACTTTGGTTGTATAGATGGTTCAAAATCTTTACCTACCATCTCAGCTTCTGCTTCATTATAAGTGCTTACCATAAAGTTATAATAATTATTTAACGCATAAGACGCTGGAGCGATAGTAATAATAGTTGACTTCTCAATATCTAATTCATCTGATTCGGTAAATGGTTGTAACCAACGAGATAAAGTTAATGCTTCAACAATACCTTTCTTAGTTACTTTGTTTTTTAATTCCATTTTAAGTGGGTGTATCACATGTAAAGTAGGTGAACCCTCATCTATTCTTGTGGGTATGCAAGTACAAACGATACTTTCGCCGTTAGCTAACTTTAATATCCTAGTCGTATTGTCTTCCATAATTATACTCCTTTAAATATTTTAATTACTTCTTCTATTTCTAGTGGTGATTGTATACAAACTAGAATTCTTTCATTTTTATCTTTCGTTACACTATGTAATACACTTGTGTTTATTATATACACATCTCCAACTTGTGGCACAAAAGAACATATGTCTTCTACATCAGAAAAATCATGAATATTTGATGTGCTGTCTTTATCATATTCTGACCCATGTCTACCAATTACTTCTTTAATATCTTTAACACTATTTTCTTTTTTTGTATGAAATGTTGTTACACCATCATTTACTTTAATATAGATGTTTACTTGACTATTTATATTGTCATCAATGTGTGGATATATATCATGAGTTACAGTCATACAAGATGTAGTAAAATCTTGTTTTTTTTCTTCTGGTATTACACTCATTAAATTTTTTAATATATCTTTAGAAGTTTTATTTTGAATAAAAAATTCACCATAATCAACGCCAATAAACTTTCCATTTTCTTCTATACCATATCTCTCATAAGATTTACCCCTAATAATATTTAAATTAGGAATTTTTATATCTAACTTTTTATAGTATGGTATCATAGTCTAACCTTATCAATTTCGTAATCAAATTCTTCTTCGTTGTATATATTTATTCTTTCTAGAAAGTGATTAAGAGTAAAATTCTTTCTATCATTATGGGTAAAGTCATCAGCGATATCTATAAGGGTAGTGTGTAACTGACCCATAGTCGTTCTTCGCAGTCCTCTACCGAGTGACTGGAGCACACGAATCCTACTTTTACTTGGACTTGCGAACACGACATTGTGCAAGTTCCTAATATTAATGCCAGTACTAAATGTACCATAACTCGCCACGATAATTGCATTTGTTTCATTTTCGGTTATCTCTCTTATTTGTTCTCTTGTTTCTGTATCTGTTCCACCATGTATAAAAAATACTTTTCTATCTAAGTCTTTCATTGCGTTATACAACACTACACCATGTTTTTCCACGAGTTGATACAAACATAGGGTGTTACCATTCAATTTATCGCAAAGGGTCGTTATAAACCGATTACGAGTGTTGTGAGCCACAATATACTGTAACTCCTCGCTATATTTCAAGTCTTTTACTGATTTACAGTCTTCTTCTTTATGTTTTAATACAATACACTTAATTTTTAATTCAGCAAGTGTATCTTTGTCCATCAACTCTTTTGTGGTTGTTACCTTTTCAACCTTACCAAATAATCCCTCTAAAACTAATCTATGGGTTTGTGTGCCGTCTAAAGTTCCTGTCATACCAAAACGATATTTACAATCTATCAGTTTTGTCATTATAGTTGTCAATGACTTAGACTTAAATAGATGAGCTTCATCACCTATCACACATCCAAACTTTTCAAAATACTTTTTATCTAACTTAAAAAGTGATTGCCAAGTAGAAATAATTACAGGTTTATCTGTTTCTTTTTCATGACCTTGATATATTCTATGTAAGTATTTATCATTCCAACCATAGTCAATGAAGTCTGAATACATTTGTTCTACTAATGATGTCGTAGGTACGAGAATTAATATCTTTTTATCTTTGAGTAGGTAGTGATAAAATCTTATAAGTGCATATATAATAAGTGATTTTCCACTTGCAGTTGGCGATACTAACATACCTCTATGATTACTTAACGCATATTGTATTGCATTAAGTTGATAATCTCTTAGTTCTAATTCTTTTCCTTTTGATTTTGGTTTAAGTGATTTTACAAAGTCTGTTACTTTTTTTATATCTAGACTATCTGTATCATCTACATCTTTTGCAATAATACATTCAATATCATTTCTCTCACAAAACTCTTTGATATAAGATAACAATCCAACATAGATTTGACCTGTCTTTTGTGAAAATAATCTTATCTTACCATCCCATACTTTATTTCTATATGCTGGCATAAACTTATGGCCTGGCACTTCAAAAGTAAAATACTGAACTAACTCATGACAGATGCCAGAGTTATCACATTCAATGTGTAAGTAAACTTCGTTAAGTTTAAATATGTGAATTTTGTAATGTGTGTGGTTGTCCATAATCGCCTCTTAATATTATATTCCATGAAATACTAATTCTATCTTTATTTGTTGTTGGCACCCAATGTTGTAACCAACTTGGAAATATTAATCCTATTCCTTTTTGAGAATTAAACTGCATCATACTTGAGTTGTCAAATGTAGTGTATTCTAAGTTAGGGTGTAACACACTTGCTTGTGGTCTTGGGTCAAAAAATTGTATTGGTGAACCTTGTTCTAAAAAGTATACCCCAGAAAATACATTATTGGAATGTGTATGTGGTGGGTGTGAATCACCTTTCTTTAACTTGTTTGCCCACATACCTGTAATTTCTAATGTATTATATAAAAATTTAAATTCTCTACAAACCTTTTCTGTTGTTTCAAAAACTTTTTTCTTAAATAAAGGTAACTTTGTATGTAAGTTATCTTTAGTTTGTAAAATCATTTTTGTTTCAGATGAGCGTAATTCTTTTAAAACAATACTATGTTCTTCACTACCTATGTCATACTTAAACTCTGATACAATTGTAGGAAATATTTTATGTTGTGTTACATCAACCATGATACAATACTCCAGCGTGTTCCTTGTGTAATTTCTTTAACTTCGTGTGGAAACATAAAGTTTGATGGAAAAATTAATGCTTCACCTGTTTTAATCTTTGGTTGTTCTTCTGAAACTAAAAACTCACCACCCTTAAAATTATCATTTAAAAATAATAAAACAGAAGCTTGTGGATAACCAAATGTTTGACCATGACTATGATGTATGTTATCACAATGTCTTGACATAAATCCACCAACATCATATTTGTTTAATCTAAAGTCTGTTGTTTTTTGTACAACAAAATCTCTGTCGTGAAAACTTTTCATTTTGATTGCATATTTTTTTGCAACTTCTGCTACAGCATTTTTTAAATCATTGTAAAATACATTATCTTTACGAATCCATATTTCATCCATTTCTACTCTTTTATCATTTGGGGATAAACCTTTATGTGTTGAGTAAGTTGATTTAACATAATTAAACTTGTAATTAATTATCTGATTACATAATTCAACACTTAATATATTTTTATAATGTCCTACCCAATCAATCCACTTCATCAATAACAACTCTCGTATCATTTGGTTTTAAAGATTTATTTCTATTATACCATTCAGATTTTTCTTTATCTTTGTATGTTGTTTTAAATACCACACAAGTTCTTAACTGATAACATTCTCTACTTACAGGTTGAGCTTGATGTAGTAAACTTGCAGTAAAAATTATACATCTGTTTCCTACATAGTTAAGATATGTTGGGTGTTGATTTGTTTCTTGAACTAATGTTCCACCACCCCAATCGTTTTGCCAATCTAATCTAGGATAATATATTATGGTTAAATCGCCATCGTCTTGATGTATATGTGGTTCTATTCCATGTGTGTGTGCGTTGAAGTAAACTCTTTCCATATTTACTTCATAGTTTCTTTGAATACTATTCCATATTGGTTCTACAAATTCAAAACCATTTTGATTACATTCATCTATGTTGTGTCCAGCAAGAACATGCCAATGTTTATTTTTACCATCAGCAACAGAATCATAATCATACTTCCATGATATCTCTTTCATTTGCATATCAATCAATTGTGCAATATGTTCTTCTACTAAATTATCTTTTACTTCTATCACTACATCAATCCAGCTTCAAAGTTTTTCCATTGTATCGCATTTTTAATATCCCACCCTCTACCAGCAATAGATTTCATAACACCATCTAGATATTTAATTACAGTTTCTAAATATACTATTTTATTTTCTATGGTAATTATTTCTTCGTCTGATTCAATATAAATTGATAGGTCTGATTTAAGAACTTTTAAATCAAAAGGTTTTGTTTCATAAATCTTTGCATCAGATTTACCACCATAATATTCCCACTTATCACGATAAAGTATTTTGTAATCACCCTTTGCTTTATACATTAATAATTCAAAGTTACTTTTTATGTCTAAGTACTTTGCATATAGTTCTTGGTTTTTTAAAGATTCGGTATCAAGTCTTTCATCATTTACTTTCAAGTCAGTTGCGACTTGAATTTTTAATTCATCTAAAGTCATTTTCACTCCACAATAATAATTATATAACTATTTATAAGGTTACTATTTCATATATTTCATATTTAAAACTTACTGTTGCTGTTAAATATTCAACATCAGTTTGATTTTGTGAATAAGTTAATCCACTTAAACTTGTAGGAAAGACATCTCTAAAACGACACTCTACTACAGGGTTATTTTTATTTGTTAATATAGTCAACATAGCATCACTATACATTGCTCTTTCTGGTGTTGAAGCTTTTACATCACCTATGTCTTTACTTTCACCTCTGGTGTTTGTTGCAACATTTGAGGTTGCACTTCTAAATTCAGAAAATTGTTTTCTGTCTTTTGGAAATCCAATTGCAGTTAACCATGTATGCATTTCAATATAGTTTTCTAAATTTTCATCAACAATAAATGTTATATCTAAATTTTCATAAGTTAACTTATCACCTAATAATGGAATATTTTTTAATGGTGTGCCATACTCTATTTCACTTAAAGTTATGCCTGGAATATTTGCCTCAGTAGTAAAGTATTCTACTTTGGGTAATTGATTAATTAAAAAACGAAACTGAGTAGGACTTGTATAGTCTAACTTAGATGGTTGTCTGTTTAATGGTGATGTTGATGTTGTCATACTAGTATTTATAAGAGTTCCAGAAACAAAAAAGGACACCGAAGTGTCCTAATCTGTTTGGTTAAGAGTAACCTTAATTTTACATTAAGTTTGTTACTTTAACTCGTCTGTAGTACTTGTTAGTATTAGCTGTAATACTTGTATTCTCAGCTGTACCAGCAGCAATCACTCCAGTATGGAATGGGTTTGCAGCAATACCATATCTTGTTTTAAATCCAATTTTTGGTTGGAAAGTATTCTCACCTACTGCACGAACCATTTGTAGTGGAACATATGGGCAATAGAAAATACCAGCGTCATAAGGTGATGTACCTTTATAACCAACAACATAGTATTGAGCAGCAGCGACATTAGCAGCATATGGGTCAACATACACTTTGAATCTACCATTCATAACACCAGCAAAAGTTGCAGATGTGTCATCAACATTTAAGTTGTTGTTTAGAGCAGGTGTATAATCTAAAACTCCAGCCATTTGAAGTGCAGATGCAACATCAGCAGAACAGATGATTATATTACCTTTTCCTCTACGAGTTTGTTGTCCGACAGCGTTAGCATCTCTTTCAAGAGCGAACATTAAACCTTTAAATTTCTCAACAGACCAACGACCATTAGAATCAGTATCTAAATCAAAGATTCCAGCAGTTGTTGTGTTTACTTGAGCACCTTTAACAGCAGAAACATAAATGCTTCTTATTACTTCTCGGTTTATTTCAGCAAGAATTTCACCTGATAATATATTAGCAAGTTCTGTTTCTGCATCTAAACCATGAATTGCTTTAAGGTCTTGTGCAAGTTCCATTGTGTACTCAGCTTTTAAAGCACGAGTAACAGCGGTTACTGTTGTTTTTTCTATACTGAATGCCATCTCAGCGAAAGCGTTACCAGATGCATCACCTAATGCCTCACCTTGAGCAGTAGTCATACCTGTTGGTGATAGGTATTGACCAGCAGATGGTGAATCGTTAAGTGTAGCAGGGTTTGAGCCTGTCATTGCAGATGATGTTAAATCTCCAGCAGCGTCATCATTACTGAAACCAGAATCTGCTTCATCTCCGAGTGCTTCATCACCATCCATAGATGCGAATCTAGCTCTCATTGCGAAGATAAGACCTGTAGGTCCAGTCATTGGTTGAACACCACATATATCATATGCGATTAAGTTAGGCATTGAGCGTCTAACTAAAGATATTAGAATTGGGTCCCAGTTCTCAACATCAGCACCTGTGCTGTTTGTTGGAGCTGCTTCCTGTAAGAAACTTCTATCTTCTTTAATTGCTTTTTCTTGGTTTTCAAGAATTACAGTAGTTACTGCCCTTTTATATGCATCATCAATTTTTGGTAAATCAGGATGTGCAAGGACTGGCGACCACTTCTCTTGTAGATTTTCTGTTTGAAACATTTTAGTTTTCTCCTTTAATTTCTACTATTTATATATTTACTTAGTTGCACCCTTGACAGCAGTTCCAATTGCTTTGCTGTAAGCAGCCATTGAATCTGTGATGTCAATGTCCTGTGCAGGGCCAGTTTCTACATTATCTATATTTTCGGTTGTTTCCTTAATTGTTTTTGGGAAATAACTTTCTTTTAAAGTATCAAGTTTACTTCTGAAATCTTCTTCGTTACCAAAGTCAACATCTTCTGTAAGTTCTTTAAACTTCTCAATTTCTGTGTCAGCTAAATCAGAAGTAGATTCTGAAATAACTTTCTCACGAGTTAGTGTATCATTAGATTTTTTATATTCCATTGATTCCTCAATAGATTTATTAACCTTTTCTTCTAACTCAGCGATTTTATCGGATTGTGCTTGTAGCACATCATATTTTTCATCAGGGATGTCAACATAATGGTCTTCAAACAATTGTTTTAAACCAGCAATAAAGTCTTCAGCGATTTCACCTTTAAGACCTCTTTCTACTGCAAGTTCATTCTCCTTCATCCATTCTTCAACAACATAGTTCATGTATGTATCTACTTTCTCTGTTAATTCAGCTTTGTTAGACTTAATACCTTCTTCTATTTCGTTTTCGTAATTTTCTTGTAGTCTAGTAACTTCATCACGAACTTTAGATTTAACTGCTGATTCAAAAACTGTTGCAGCTTTTTTCTTAAAGTCTTCTGATAAGTCACCTTCTCCACTCATTAAAGCGTCAACATGTTCTTGAACATTTATTTCTTTAATTCTTTGTTCTACAGCTTCTTTCTTTAATGCTTCTTTTTCTGATTCTTCATGTGACATTTCTTTTGCCATCATTTCTTTCATTTTGTCATATGTAGCTTTGACCATTTCAACAGGCATATCTTTCATTTCTGTTTCCATGTCTTTCATTGCCTTAATCATTTCCATCTTATCCATTTCTTTCATTTCAGATACTTCTTCTTCTTTTTCAGAAATGACTTCTTGGTCATCTGACATTTCTACTTCGTCACCAGCAGCGATAGATTTTGCAACTTTCTTTTGTCCATCATTTGGTGTGTCCATAGAATCTGCTTTACCTTCTTTCTTTTGAGCAGCATCACCAGACGCTTCTTTTGCTTTTTTACCAGCAACTGTTCCAGGCCCAGATTTATCTGTAGGTGATGTTACGGCAGGTCCCATATCTTGTACTTCTCCGCCAGGTGTTACACTTGAAGCATCAGAAGCTTTTAACGAAGGTTCTGCCGGAGCAGCACCTTTCTTAGGAGCATCAGCACCATTGGCTTCTTCTAACTCACTAAGGACTTCTGCCTCTAATTCTTCAATAGTTTTTTCGATTTCATTTGCCATCGGATATCTCCTAATTGAATCTATTGTTTTTAAAAATATAATTCGGTTATATTAACATTTATTTATACATTATAACATTTTCAAGAACTTTGCGAATTCCAAAGATTCTTCTAATGTCTGTTTCTTCCGAACTTTTTTGTTGATTCTTTCTTTCATTTCAACTAATTCGGCTTCCATTAATGCCCCATGATTCCATACCCACTCTTTTCCTTCCATAATACCTTCTACGAAAGCATTTGGAGCAGATGGGTCTGAAACGATATCAGCGGCAGTTGCGAGATAAAAATCATCTCTAACATAACTAGCACCATCTTTCTTTTGTTCTAAACTACCCATTCCTCTTGAAGAAACACCTAGTTTAGCACCTTCATCCATAAGGGTTTTTACTATTTCACCCATAGGTGTAGATAATATCTTTGCTTCACCTATAAAGTTTTTACCATCTGGATATAGTGCAGTAATCATGTGAGAGGCTCTTTCTAGGTTAATTGTAGGACCTTCTGGGTGTCCTAACTCACCATACGCTCTTTTCTCATTAATGAATTCTTTATTGTATCTTGCAACTTCTTTTTGAAGTATTTCTTCTGGATATACACGACCATTCTTATTCTTAATTCCAGCTTGCATAAAGATACCTTTAATCTTGTAATCTTTTTTGCCGTTATCTTTTTCTTCTGTGATGTATTCTACATCTTGTGCGATTGATTCTGATATTAGTTTTACTTTATTCATAATTCTCTCTATGATGTGTAATTTTCGTCTTTAATTAATTCAATAATTACTGAACCAGATGTTCCAAAACAACTCATCTCTAAATCACCAGATGTTGCAGTTGTATTAGTCGCACTTGATTTGATTAATCCAGCACTACCATCATAATGTCCTGTTCCAGCAAGTCTTATTGCAACAGTATCAGCTGATGCACCTTTAAATTGAATGTCTACATGACCTGTATTATCGTCAGCAGTTCCTTGAACTAATGACCACCAGATTCTTTTGATATGTAGTTTAGCACCATTTGCGTGTCCATCAAGAGCACTTGCATCTAAAATAGCATTGTTTGCAGTAGTATCGTCTGCTATGTTTACTAATATAGTAACTGTACCACCAGCACCAGATGCGTTTACAACTGTATCTCTTAATGTTCTTGTAGTGAATGCCATATTATTTTATTCCTTAAATTGATAGTACTTCTCTTTCAAAGTAAGAAAGAAGGTCTTTTTCACGAACCTTTTTCTTCTTACTTATGTTTTTTATAGTTTTTTCAAAAGTATTTAGGAAATCAGAAGGTTTAGCATCCATTATTTTGAATATTTCATCTACAGCACCTTTCATTTTAGGACTGAGTTTTTTATATTCTTTGGACTTTTTATGTTCATCCTTTTCATAGAATGGAATATAAATTTCTTCAAACTTCTTCGCCATCTTCCTCAACCTTGCTTGATTGAACAAAAGTATTAGCAACTTCCTTTCTTTTTGTTTCTAATGCATCACCCACCTTTGCATTAATTGTATCTTTAAATGCTTGTTCAGCACCTAAGTTATCACCATTTTGTAACGCATCTATTATATCTTTAGTTTCCGCCATCAGTTTCTCCTTTATTATTTACGCCATCAGAAGGCATCATATCATCTGGGGATATATATCCACCATCGCCATCTTGTGGGTATCTTGTAATACCATCTGTGTTATCTGGCATATCAATACCACCATCATCAGTATCAAGTCCTGCCTCTTTATTAATTTGTGCTTGCATTGTTTCTATTTCATTATCTGTCATATTTAGTACATTTTTTTGTACCCATTCTTTACTATAGAATGTTCCAATATATGATTCAATAGATTGTAGTGCATTGATTCTATCTTGCATTAATTCTGCTTTCTTCAATTCAGCAAAATGACCATCTTGTAAAAAATCATATTGAATATGTTCTTTCATATTCTCCCAATCTTCTATAGTAATAATACCTTTCAATATTAATTGAGCTTTCAACATATCAGTAAAGATAGGTGTAAATCTTTTTCTTAGTCTTTGTACAAACTTTGTGAACTTTAATTCATCTCTAGTAATCTCTGTAGAACGACCTAAACTAAAACCACTTTCAGCTTCCATTCTAGATATGGGTACATTCAATGAACGATATAATTTGTTTTGGAAATATTTTATATCTTCTATCTCACCTAAGTTTTGTCCACCTTGTAGTGTAGTAATCTCTGTTCCACGACCACCTTCTCTACGAGGCAACCAGAAGTCTTCTAACATTGACATATGATTTCTGTCATCACGAATCTCACCTGTAGATGCATCATAAACTAATTTGTTACGATAACGATTCATAACATCTTTTAGATATTGTTCTGCTTTTACTTTAGGTAGATTACCTACATCAATATAAAATATTCTTCTTTCTGGTGCTCTTGATATTCTGTATATCACAACAGAATCTTCAATCATTCTTAATTGATTAACAGGTTTGATTGCTTTGTGTAAGTGTGAAAGCACATGTCCTTTGTTTTGGTCTATTAAACCAGAAGGCACATATGTAATAGAATCATCTGCGATTTTAACACCTTCACTTATTTGACCAGCATTTAATCCTTTATCATTATAGATAAAATAATCTTCTACACCTTTTATGATATCCATTGTTGAGCCAGGTTTTTTATCTTTATTAACCTGTCTAACTTTTCTGATTTTTTTAGGGTCAATGTATCTTACTTCAACGATACCTTTCTTAGGATTTTTTTTATCTATTACTTTATGATAAAAAATTCTACCATCAATATACCATCTTCTAAAAATGTCGTGTCCTTTTACATCAAAATCTAAAAGCGACATTATAGTATCAAACTCTGCACGAATTTTATTTTTAATACTTTTTGGATAATCCAATCTGTCAAGTTCGATTGCAACTGCCATATCTTTTTCATTTGATACAACTGCTTCATTCACAATATCTTCAATCGCACTATCACATTCAGGTTGTTGTGATATCTCACGATACCTACGAACTAAATCAACTTCTGACCTTTCTCTGCCATCTGTGTCTAATACTTGACCAAAGAAACCACCCCCAGATATTTCGACTGCGCCGTCATCTGCTGGGGGTACTGTGAATTTTTCTTGACTTTTGGTATCTTTTGCTCTTTCAAACTTGAAACCAAATAGTTCTGCCATAATATATTCTCCAATTAATCTTTATTGTTCCTATATTTATAAGGAAAAAAAAGACTAGTTTAGAAGTTCACTCCACTAATAGAGTAGTTTTGATACTTCCATGTGCAAGTAAATTTACCAATAGCAGTATCGTCTTCACTATTAAGTGCTGGTGGAGCTCCCACTATTTTTGGCCATGCATTTTTAAAAACATATGTTTTTAATACTGTGTCATCTCTATCCATTAATTCAGCGGTTAAATCTGTTGCATAATCTGATAATGAGTTAACACCTGTATTTTCATCAAAGTCGTTGATACCATTTGACCATCTTTGTAATGCATTTAAAATCATCATGTCTGTATCCATGTAGAATTCTGTAGTCCAATCACCTGTAGTATCTCTATCACCAGCGATTATAATACTTCTACCTCTATATTTTAGAGCAAGTTCACCTAGTTCTATTGCTGGAAGTTCTGTTCCAACACATAGAAAAGAAGTTCTTCTTACATCTAATCCAATTGCAATTCCAGCAGGTGGTGTAATTGTTACACGAAATTGATTAGTACGATAACCACCACCAATTAAATTTGCCTTAAAGTCGTCTATTTGTGCCATCTTATCCTCCTACCTCTGAAAATGCCACCCCTGTACGAGTTGCGACAAAGTTTAGTGTAATGAAGTTAATAGAACGATTTGGTTTTACAAATATATCTGCGACAAATTCGTTTCTATCTATAACACTTCCTGTGTTGTTTGATGCATCACATTTAACTGAAAAGTCTGTGATACCTCTACGACCTTGAACATCTCTTAGGAAAGGTTCAATTAAGTTTCTAAATTGTGCCCTTGTGAACTCATCATTGAATTCAAAGAGTTGGAATTTAGCAGCAGTAGCGATTGCTTTTTCTAATACTAAGAACAATCTTCTTACATTGATTCTGTCAAATGCACTTGGTTTAGTTAATGCAGTTTTATCACCGAACAATACCACGCCTTGGCCTGGGAAGTTAACAACAGGGTTAACTCTTGCTTGATAAAGAACATCTCTATCAGCCTTGTCTGGGTTAAATGATAATTTAATCGCACCTCTAACATTACCTCTATTGTATCCAGCAGGTGAGAACCATGCATCAGCAACATTATCTGTATTTGCACATAATCCAGCAGTTGAACCACTTAATGGTACGAATCTATAAACATCATTATACTTGTCATACATGTACATGTATCCACTATCGAATACCATGTAAGATGAACTTGGACATAAATCAAAAGCAACTCTTACATTACTTGCTTGTTTACTAGATGTTGTAACACCAACTGTAGCAGAACGATATGGTGAAACAAATCCAACACAATCTTTTCTACCTTCTACTAAGTTTGTAATCATTGTAACATGAGTATCTTGACCTGTAGATGTATCAGCAACAATACTTGATGAACCACCGATAACTAAATTGATATCTTCTGATTCAGCATTTTTAAACTTATCATATGCAACTTCAATTTCTCCAGCAGTAGTAGAATAGTCATCTGTTCCACCTGTTAGAGTATCTATTGTTGTTGTTGTAACAGCTGTATATGTTGTTGCAGTATCTGTTCCCCAATTACTACCAGCACTTATATGGTCTGTCCAATAAATGAATTGTGATTTTGCAAAAATTACATCTGGATAATAGATACTATCACCTTGTGGTGATTTAGCAGATGAGTTCTTAGACATAAAACCAAATGTTTCTATAACTGCCCTTGTTCTATTTCCTGCTGTATCTGTATCATATCCTGTTAATTTACCATCAGCATCAGCAACGACTACATGTAGTTCATCGCCTGTACCACGACCATTGTTTGTATTATAGTCTGATGTGCCTGGAGCGCCTGTGAATAAATCAGCGTACTTCCATCTTCTTTTAATTTTAGAATCGTCTGCTATTATATTTTGTAGACCAGCACCTGATGGGTCATCTTTTAATCTAATTGTTAATACTTCACCTGAAATTGATACTACTTCATATTCATTGAAGTCATCTATTGATACTGTGTTTGCTGTATCTGAATAGAATGATATTAAATCACCCACATTAAATGCAAATCCAGAAGCATCAGCGTCATCAACAGTTATTGTTGTATCGCCAACTGCACCAGCACCATTAACTAAGTTGTTTGTACTTAAATTTTGTTCGTATGCAGTTGCACTTGGACATATTTCAACTCTTAATGAGTTACCATGTGTTCCTGCTGTTCTTGCAGCCCATTCTCCATGAGAACCTTGACCTGTTGAGAAACTTTCTAAGTAGTGGTCATCATCTCTGATTAATATACCAGAGTTTGCTCCAGCATTTACTATTGCACTTTCTGCTCTAACTACTTTTAATGAATCCCCATATTTTAAAAAATTAGCGGCACTAAAAAATGTTTCGAATTGATTTCCTGTTGTTTGTGGTTTACCAAATATATCAACTAGTTCTTCTTCACTAGAGATATTCACTATGGTGGATACAGGACCTTTTTCAAAAGCACCAGCAATCGCACCAATACTTGTCGCAACGGCAGGTACTACATTAGTTAAGTCGATTTCATTTACTTGTACGCCTGGTGATACTAAAAACGCCATGTCATACTCCTATTGTGTATTTCTTTGTCTTTCATTTATTTATAAAAATCTTATATTACAGTTTGTGTTTTTATATGTTCCAAAACATATAAATAATATTATGTCAAACAGTCATTATAAAAAGTATAAACAAACCATTAAAGAGGTTACAAAAAGAAATTATCGTAAAAGAGTTTCTTCTTTGAACCATTATTTAGAAAATGGTAAATGTTTACATTGTAGTGAATCAGAGATAGCGTGTTTAAGATTTTATCCTCATGATAAAGAGATAAGAAAGACTATTAAAAGAGTTGGTATGAATGATACTAGTAGAAAGACTGTGAAAAGACTGATAGATTCTTCAAAGATAGTTTGTTCTAACTGTTTGATTAAAATAGAAAACGATTTATTAGACCCAACTTTCTTATAACTACCAATCAGAATTATGGTCTCTAGTTACTGTAGTCCACCTAGTTCCATATTCATCAACCTCTACTTCTGGTTCATCTATTCCATTATCTACAAATCCAAATGGAGCCATGTCTTGTTCTAGTTGTTCTTTTTGTTCAGCATACATTCTTTCTCGAATATCATTATCAGTCAATTCTTTAAAATATGTTTGGTCAACTGCCCATGCAAATAAAAATAAACATGCAACTAAATCATCTGTACAACCATCATCTGCTTGCCATGAAGAACCTTTTACAATAAATGTAGACAACTCACTCATAATATCATAGTCTGGTATTAATAGTTTGTCTGATTCTATTAGTTGTTTTAAATTAGAACAACCTATTCTTTTAACTGCCTTCGTAGTCCTTACTCCTAGTTGTGCTTTACCACCAGAGAATCCTGCTCCCAGTATTTGTCCAGCACGACCCCTCATAGATGCCATCACTAGATTTTCATATTCTAAATCAAACTGTAATGCGTTTGCAACTTGTTCTCCTATATCATTTACCTCAACTAATACAAAACATTCGTTATATGCTTTTGCAACTTCATATATTTTCTGTGGAAATATTAAAGGTTTGATTTCATTGTTTCTATATTTTGCAACTACTCTATATGGCATTTCTGTTACATCTAATACTAAAAATGCTGAGTAATCCTGTGATGTTCCTCGTGAAACATCAGCAGTAAGAAAATAAGTTTTCTTTGGGTCTGGTCTTTCAAAGATATCTAAGTCTGCATTACTTTGTATTGGGTCAACATAAGGCATTACTTTTAATTTGTGTGGTGCGATTAGTGTATCAATAGAACCTAAGAACTCACATTCAAACTCTGAGTTAAATTGAGATTGAGATGTGTTCCTGATTGTTTCTTCTTTCCATACTTCATCTCTGCCTGGCACTTCTGACCAATGCACTTCTAATGGAATGTAATCATTCTTTTTACTTTGTGCATCTGTCCATAGTTTATAAAACATATTCATACCATGTGGGGTAGATACTATCATTACTTTTGTAGATTTACCAGATGATATTGTAGGATATACAGAACTAAAGAATTCTTCTGCTAATGATGTTGGTACATATGCAAACTCATCAAGGAATATAATGTTATAAGAACCACCTCGAATCGCACTTGCAGATGT
>VTLG01016423.1_pt1 | contig 31331 bp, 16 predicted proteins | sample 4694571 | NCBI WGS metagenome assembly VTLG01 (sample SAMN12604809, study PRJNA352737) | marine metagenome | biome: ENVO:00000447; feature: ENVO:00000209|ENVO:00000569|ENVO:01000036; material: ENVO:00002151; isolation source: viral sequences binned using virsorter ...
AATAGAGGTAGCGAGGTTATAAACAAGTTGACAGATTACAGTTATAATGTTAATATGTATGAGGAGATATTACACTACTATGTAACAGAGAAATACACAGTTTTTCCACAGAATATACACAATAGTTGTGGAAAAAGTATTAATTAGTGTGGATAAATGGTTAATTAAATGTATATAAGAGTTATACAAAGGGTTTGAAAAGTGTAATAAATAGAGGGTTAATCAGGTCATTAAGTATCAATCTTATAGTGATCTTGGGGAGCAGTCTAACAGAAACTCCCCCAAATGTCAAGAGAGTTGTTGTTATGTTACTGAGGGAATTTCATTTCCACACATACAACATTTTATACATAATAACACTTGACATGTATAGTGAATTGGTCTATAATATCACTATAAAGACTAACAGTTTTCCCCCCACAATCTGATGACAGTTCTTTACACACAAGACCAGAAAAAGCAAGTGAGAGTAACACTAACTCTTTCTGTGGAAAGTGATTTTAATGCCAGGCAAATTGATTGGAGAAAGTTGTTTGAATTAGATGAGAATGAGACAGTAGAAAGTTATATTGAAGAACTGTAATTACACAGTCTAAATGTTATTAGACCTGAGTAAGTCTCTAAACTATTCTGTACATTTTATTATTGTAATTATGTCTACTAACTTTGCATTTTTCCTACTTGAGCAAACTAACAACGGAGCAGAGATATTGTCAGTGCTAGATGATATTGTAGAGGTGGAAGATACAGTCCTATAAGTAACAACAACTGTGTGTCCCTTGTGTGTTACATAGGGGACACAGTTTATTGGTATTAGTGTTAGTGAATAGGACAGTTGTTTGTTGTTATGTTATATTTTATGTGGGGTGCGTGATCGAAAAAAAGTAAACTACCCTAACCTACAGAGGTGACAAATTGAGCTAGAGATATAAAAATAAAAAAAAATTTTCCCAGTAAAAAAATTGCCCATGAAGTTTTTATTCTTATTACCTTTTAAAATAGGTAATTTTTTTATGTGGACTGCCTTAGGAATTGTGGTGGTATGCATATATAACATAGTAACGTAGAGGATATGGAAACAGAGAGTTATCACATTTATGCAAAGGACAGAGTTCTTTATTGTAACTTGGAGAGAGAAGACTTTGAGGAGAAATGGCAACTCCTTAATGTGATGGTAGGATTGCTCAAGACATCATATACAGAGAAGGACTTATCATATATTAAACTTGCCCCCAAAGCAGGTATTGGAGGACCAGGTAGGGTAATCCACAAACAGGAATGGGAAGAAGATTCTTATTGACATAATACATAATATACTCTATAATTGAATTGAAGGTATTACACAGTTATGGCAAAAGGATTTACTGTTAAAGCAGCAGCACCCAAACAAAAAGCACCTGATTGGGATTATGATGGAATCAAAGAAAGAATGAAAGGTAAGACCATAGTGTTTTGCTTACCAGGTAGAGGATGTAGTTATATCTTTTTAAAGAACTTTGTACAACTATGTTTTGACATGGTACAGAATGGTATGTCTATACAGATTAGTCAAGACTACTCTTCTATGGTTAACTTTGCTAGATGTAAAGTATTAGGTGCAAATGTTCTCAGAGGACCTAAGCAAGTTCCTTGGGATGGTAAATTAGAGTATGACTATCAGTTATGGATTGACTCTGATATTGTCTTCACCACAGAAAAGTTCTGGCAACTCTGTGATATGGCAGTTCCTGTAGAGGGTGAAGAGAAAAGAATAAGTGCTGGTTGGTATGCTACTGAAGATGGCACAACTACCTCAGTTGCACACTGGTTAGAGGAAGATGATTTCAGAAAGAATGGTGGAGTCATGAATCATGAAACTGTAGAGACTATGAGTAAGAGGAAGAAGCCTTTCACAGTAGACTACACAGGTTTTGGTTGGGTACTCATTAAGAAGGGAGTATTTGAGAATCTACCTTATCCTTGGTTTGCTCCTAAGATGCAAGTCTTTGAATCTGGGGCAGTACAAGATATGTGTGGTGAGGATGTCTCATTCTGTTTAGATGCTATTGAAGCAGGTGATGACATTTGGTGTGATCCTCGTATTAGGGTGGGTCATGAGAAAACACGAGTAATCTAGGAGACCTCTAATGACACTATCAAAACAAGTAGAAGACTCACTTGATGAGGCACTTGCATCTCTAAGGAATGCTCTTGCCTTTGCAGCAAGGAATGAGGAAGTTTATGTAAGTAAACACATTGCTGATATTATGCATTCAATTGATAATATCAAACACGTCACCAATTTGATGGCGATCTCTGACAAAGTAATGAAACAAATGGAGGAAGAAGACTAATGCCAGTGCGAAAATCTCTCTCTGGAAATGAATTTGTAGAGACAATACCCAAGAAGACTAGTCAAGGTAGGGGCAAACATACAAAATATGCTGCTACTAGTGCTAATAAACCTAAGAAAAGGTATAAAGGACAAGGAAAATAACAAGGAGACCTAAGGGTCTCTTTTTTTTGCGTAAAAACCCTCATAAATAAACTTATAATTACTTAATTTTATGCCTGTAGAAAGGGTTAGTAGGGGATTTAAGGATATTAGCATGTCCTTTGAGGTAAATCCCATTAATGAAGACCTAATTAGCATTAAAAATAGGACTGCTATAGCACGTTCTATTAGGAATTTGGTGTTTACAGTGCCAGGTGAGCGTTTTTTTAATGAAGATCTAGGTTCTAGAGTCAGTGAATTGCTTTTTGATGTCATGGATGAGATTTCTGCAGCTGCAATTAGGGATGAAATAGCAGAAACTATTCAAAAATATGAACCAAGGGTAACATTAAAGGATGTTAAGGTGAAACCTAACTATGATAATCATGAATTTGACGTTACTGTCATCTATGATGTTATAGGAATTGATGCTCTTCCTCAACAATTAAACTTTGCACTACAGTCAACAAGATAAATGGCATTAGTAAACTTTACAGATCTAGATTTTGATCAAATAAAAACCTCATTGAAGGATTATTTGAGAGAAAATTCTGAATTTACTGATTATGATTTTGAAGGATCTAATCTTTCTAGCATAATTGATGTACTAGCATACAATACGTACATCTCTTCATATAATGCTAACATGATTAGCAATGAAAGTTTCATTGATAGTGCAACTTTAAGAGAAAATGTAGTAGCATTAGCACGTAATATAGGTTATACACCCAGATCAAGGACTGCAGCAAAGGCAATAATCTCATTTTTTGTAGATACAACTGGTTTTACAACTAAACCTGTCACCTTAACACTTAAAAAAGGCATTGTAACCACCTCCTCATCAGTTTTTGGGTCAGAAAGTTACTCTTTTTGCATTCCAAGTGATGTATCAGCACCTGTAGTTGATGGAATTGCCACTTTTAACAATGTTACAATTTATGAAGGTACATTTTTAACAGCAAATTTCACTGTTTCATCAGAAACACCTGCTCCACCATCAAGATATACCCTAGAAAATGAACATATTGACACTTCTACCCTAGAAGTTACTGTAAGAGACACTGAATCTAGCACTTCTTCTAAAAAATATGTATTTTCTGATACTTTAATAGAAGTTACATCCTCTTCTAGAGTTTATTTTGTGCAAGAAGTGGAAGATCAGAGATATGAACTCATTTTTGGTGATGGAGTCTTTGGAGAAAAATTAAAATCACTGAATTATATTGAAGTTTCCTATATTACTAGTAGTGGAGAGGCAGCAAATGGTATTTCTTCCTTTAATTTCAATGGAAGAATTGTAGATAACAATAATAACCTTGTAAGTACAGGAATTTCTTTACTTTCTACTGTAAATGAGTCTATAGGAGGCAAAGAAATTGAATCTGTAGACTCTGTGAAGCGTTTTGCACCTAAAATTTACTCTACATTCAATAGAGCAGTCACTGCAAATGATTATGAAGCACTAATTCCTAAAATTTACCCAGAAACTGAGTCAGTTTCAGTTTTTGGAGGGGAAGAATTGACTCCACCTCAATATGGTAAAGTTTTTATCACTATAAAACCATTTTATGGTCCTTATGTACCAGATTCTATCAAAAATAACCTTAATACTTTATTGAGGAAGTATTCTGTTGCTGGAATTATCACTGAAATCCAAGATCTTAAATATTTGTTTATTGAAGTTGATGTTAATGCTTATTATAATCCAAATTTAGCTCCAAATTCTTCTTCTGTGAAAACTGTTGTACTTGACAATATTAATAAGTATGCAGATTCTGTAGAAATGAATAAATATGGGGCAAAATTCAAATATAGTAAATTTCAAGGAGTTATTGATAATAGTCATCAATCAATAACTTCAAATATTACTAAAGTTGAAATTCGTAGAGATATGCAACCTAGACTAGGACAAAGAGTTGAATATGAACTTTGTTTTGGTAATCCATTTTATATAAAAAATAATAATGGTTATAATATTAAATCATCTGGATTTAATATCTTTGGAATAGCAGATACTGTCTATTTGTCAGATAAACCTAGTGCAAATCGTAGAATTGGAAAATTATTCTTATTTAAGTTGCAATCTAAGTCTGGTGCTGTAGTTATAAGCAATAATGTAGGAACAATTGATTATGAAAAAGGAGAAATCATGTTAGATCCAATTAATATCACAGGAACTTCTAAACAAGTTCAAGATATCTCAATTATTGAAGTTTCTGCCTGTCCTGAGTCAAATGATGTCATTGGATTACAGGATCTTTATTTGCAACTAGATAGTAGTAACAGTACTGTAGATATGGTGTCAGATGTCATTACATCTGGTTCTAATACCTCAGGAAATCTATATACAGCTACTTCTAGCTATGCCAGTGCTGATATAGCTAGACTAACTGATTCTGAATCTTTAAATACTAATTTGGTTCAATCAGATACCTATATTTTGGGTACTACCACAAATCCTTCTTCAAGCACATATTAAAAAATAATGCAAGAAAATACAAAGGTAAAAATTAGTTCAGTTGTAAAAAATCAACTGCCAGATTTTGTAAGAGCGGATTTTCCCCTTGCTGGTGAGTTTTTAGCACAATATTATACTGCTTTAGAAGGTCAAGGGTCTACATTAGATGTTTTACAGAATATTGACAAATATATTAAAGTTGATGAACTAACTGACCTTATAAATTCTACATCTTTATCTACTAATGTAGGAATTGCTGATAATACCATAACTGTAGACTCTACCACAGGATTTCCAGATTCTTATGGATTACTTGAGATAGATTCTGAAATTATCACATATACTGGTGTTACTACTAATACCTTTACTGGATGTTCACGTGGATTTAGTGGTATTACTTCGTATAGAAGTCCAAATAAACCAGATGAATTAGTTTTTACTAAATCAGGAATTTCTACTCATTCATCAGGAACAACTGTTAATAATTTAAGTATTCGTTTTTTACAAGAGTTTTTTAAGAAAGTAAAGAAACAAATTACACCTGGATTTGAAGAAAGATCATTATCTGATGATATTGATGAGAGATTATTTGTTAAACAGTCAAAAGATTTCTATTCATCAAAAGGAACAGATAAATCATTTGAAATTCTTTTCAGAGCTTTGTATGGAGAAGATGTAAATGTATTAAAACCAAGAGATTTTCTTTTTATTCCATCTAAATCTAATTATAAAATTTCTGAGCAATTAGTAGTAGAATCAATTGATGGAGATCCTAATGATCTTATCAATAGAAATTTATTTCAAGATGCTACTGATACATTTCCTAAAGCTACAGGTTCTATTAGCGATGTAGAAAAAATTGTAAGAGATGGAAAAGAGTATTATAGATTAAGTTTAGATTATGTTCCAAATTCATCAAGAGTAAGTGGTAAATTTTCTATTCATCCAAATACAAAACTAATAGATTCTATTTCTGTTGGATCTACAGTTATGAGTGTAGACTCTACTGTTGGATTTGGAACTACAGGAACGTTAATTAGTAATTTTGCAGATGGAACATCTTCTACTATAAATTATACTTCTAAATCTTTAACTCAATTTTATGGATGTTCTGGAGTTGATAGAACTATTCAACCAACTCAAAATCTTTTATCTAGTTCATATGCATATGGTTATTCTGGTGTAGGTACTGCAAATGTAGTTAAAGTTAGAGTAACTGGAGTCCTTTCAAAATTAGATTATGCTTTTGATGGAAATTATAACAGTGAAATAGGAGATATTATTAAACCTAAAGGTCTTGGTTCTAATATTACTAATATAGTTAACAAGAGTTTATTTAATAATATTTCAATTACTTATGATGTTCAAAATATTGAACTTATTGATAAATCAAACTTTACTTACAAACTTACTCTTTTTGATAATCATATTTTTATTGTTGGTGATAGTGCTCTAATTAATGATATATCATGTTCTATTATTTCTTTAATTAGTTCTAAAGAAGTTTTAATTAAAGGTGCTGGTGAATTATCCACTAGTGTCACTTATAAAATTCAAAGATTATTATCTAAGGCAAATCTAAGTAATTATCCAAGTGTTAATATTTTCACCACAAATATTCAGAATTCTTATTCAGATGGTGATAATATAACCTATATTGCTTCTCCTTCTATTCCAAACTACTTTAATGAAGATTTGGATATTCGCGAAACTGATATTTTATTCTCTGGTAGTTTTAATGATAGCACTGAGATAACTATTCCCAAACATGGATTAATTACTGGAGAAAAAGTAACTTATGTTGGGGGAGGTGATGATAATAAATTAGATATAACTGAGGATGAGTATTTTATAAAAAAAGTTGATATTAATACTATAAAACTTAGTAAAAGTAGTGCAAATATTTCTAACAACATATTTGTATCTTTTAGTGGAAATGTAAGTGATAATAAATTTGAAATTTCTAATTTCTATCAAAAAAGTATACAATCTCAGAAATTATTAAGAAAAATTTCTCCTAGTATATCATCTAAATTTAATATTCCAACACAATCAGGAAAAACTGGTATATTAGTAAATGGAGTAGAAATTGTTAATTATAAGTCTAATGATGTTGTTAATTATGGACCTTTAGAAGAAATATCAGTTGTTGATGAAGGGCAATTTTATGATATAGTAAATCCGCCAATAGTATCTGTTACTGATGCAGTTGGAACTGGATGTTCTGCTTTTTGTGAAGTTAAAGGTTCTATAAAAAGAATAGATGTTGAGAATGGTGGTTTTGACTATCTTACAATTCCAACTATAAAGATAACTGGAGGAAATGGAAAAGGATGTGTAGCTACTCCAAATTTAGTTGCTAAAGATCATAATGTGGAATTCAATTCTACAGAAATTGGTGGATTGGTTAATATCACTACCAACACCATAGGATTTTCAACTTTTCATAAATTTAGAGATGGTGAACTTATTTCTTACAATCCAGAGGGTCAGACAGCAATTGCTGGTTTAACAACCAATGCTGCATATTTCTGTTGCGTAAAGAATGCTACTACAGTATCTTTACATAAAAATTATACTGATGCTATAGCAGGAATTTCAACTATAGACATTACTGCATATGGAGTAGGTATTCATGAATTTAAATGTCAAAATAAAAAAAGAATAATTAGCTCAGTTAGTATTGGAAACTCTGGATCTGAATATACCAATAGATTGACTTCTATCAATTCATCTGGTATTAATACAGCATCAAATAAAATTTTAATTAAAAATCACGGATATTCTGATGGAGAAATTATTAGATATGCTACTAAAGGAACTTCTATTACTGGACTTGCTACTCTAACAGATTATTATGTTACAAAGGTAGATAGCGATTCATTTAGATTATCTTCTGTTGGAGTGGGATCTACACCTGCTAATTTTTACGTAAGAAATAAAAAGTATATTAATTTAACAGATAGTGGTTCAGGATTTCATGAATTTAACTATCCTCCTATTAAAGTTACAGTTGATGGTACTATTGGAGTTTCAACTTTTTCTGGTCAGGACTTTAATGCTAAATTAAGACCTGTAGGAAAGGGATCAATAAAATCTATATATGTTGTTGATGGTGGAGTTGGATATGGGTCATCAGATATTATCAATTATAATAGGCAACCTACTTTTGAATTAAAATCTGGTAAGGATGCTCAATTGCTTCCAATAGTATCTGTGGAAGGAAAAATAACTGAAGTTATTGTTCTTAACTCTGGTACTGAATATAATTCATCTCCTATATTATCTGCTTATGGTGAAGGTAGTGGATGTGTTCTTGTTCCTATCATAAAATCAGGTTCCATAGATTCTGTTAATGTTGTTCATAGTGGAATTGGATATACTTCTAAAAATACTAATATTTTTGTAACACCAAATGGTAGAGGATGTGAATTATTTTCTAATCCAAAAACTTGGGTTCTAAACAGTTTTGAAAGATTACTTCAAAATGATCAAATTACATCTGATGATGGTGTGGTAAGTAGGGGTTTAAATTCTGATTATCAATTACAATATACTCATTTATATGCTCCTAGAAAATTAAGACAATCTACTTATTTGAAAAAAAGTGTAGGAGATAAAGAAGTTTTTGTACCTGATTTATTATTAGAAAATGATATAGAACAAACTTCGGGGGTTCATTCTCCTATTCTTGGATGGGCTTATGATGGATCTCCAATTTATGGTCCATATGGATATGCATCAAATTCTGGTGGTTCTATTAAAATCATAGAGTCTGGATACTCAGTTTCTATCTCCTCTTACAGACCAAATCCATTAACCTCAGATGGTAAAGAAATATATCCTGATGGATTTTTTGTAGAAGATTATGTCCATTCTCCTGATAAAGATCTAGATGAGCATAATGGTAGATTCTGCAAAACACCAGAATATCCAAATGGCACATATGCTTATTTCTCTACAATCAATCCAACTGTTAGGGATTCTGAAGGATCATTTAAAAATTATAGAAGACCCCAATTTCCATATTTCATAGGTAATTCCTATAAGTATGAACCTATCAAATATAATTTTGAAGGTTTATCAAATCAAGACAATACAGATCTCAATAAAACGAATTTAGTTAGAAATACTGATTCTTATAACTTCCTATTTAATAAAACAAAATATGATTTTCTAATTGATCCTAGTAGTATCAATGAACAAAAAACATTTGTTACTGAAACTTCATCTGGTTCAATAAAGAATGTGGGAGTTTCTACTGGAGGTTCTAATTATAGAATTGGAGATTATCTAGTATTTGATAATGATGGATCTAGTGGATATGGAGCTCATGGTACTGTGGGATCTATTGAAGGAAAAACTATTTCTCAAATTGATGTTTCTAATACAGTATTTTCAGATGTAGAATTTATTCCTGATGATAATACTTCCAAATTTGTAGGTTATACTACATCTCCTCATAATCTATATCAAAATGAATTTGTAGTTATTAGTGGTTTGAATACTAATGGATTGCAAAATAATTATATTCAACCAGTAGGAATAAAAACTGAACAATTTAAATTGTATGGAGATGTAGCAGGAGTATCAACCACTGGTATAGTAACTTTCTTTAATGTTATTGGTAATTTAAATCCCAGTTTCATTAGAGAAAATGATATCCTTGGTATTGGAACTGAAAAAATAAAAGTATTAAATGTAGATCAAGAGTCATCTAGAATTAGAATTATTAGACAACATGATTCTACAGTTGGATCTTCTCATACATCATACTCTCTTATTTCTCAAAATCCAAGAAGATTACATTTCTCTCCTTTAAATCCTAAAGAAAAAAGTGATTATAGACTTAATAGAGAATTATATTTCAATCCTAAAGAATCTGTAGCATTAGGAAATGTATCTGGGGTTGGTATTGGATCTACTCTATTTTTCTCTAATCCAGGAGCAGGTATTAGTGAAATCTTTATTCCTACTAAGGCAATTTACTTTAAAGATCATAAATTAAAATCTGGAGATAGTTTAACATACAGAACTAATACTGGAACTGCTCTTGGAGTTTCTACTGACGGAACTATGGAGTTTAGTCTTGCTAATGGACAAACTGTATTTGCAGCTCCTTTATCTAAGGATTTAATAGGTATTGCTACTGCTAGAGTTGGATTAGGTTCTACTGGATCTTTTGTTGGTGTTAATAGCACTACTAATATTAGTACTTTATATTTTACTGGTATTGGCACTGGATTGTACCATAGTTTTAAAACAAATTACACTAATGTTTTATCTGGTAAACTTAATAGATCCATAGTAACAGTATCTACTTCTTCTACTCATGGTCTTAAAGCTTCTGACAATATAATATTAGAAGTAAATCCAGGAATAACAACTACAATAAAAATAGCTTATAATGATTATAATAGAAGATTAGTTGTAGATCCTAGAAGTTTTGCAGAATCTGATATTAATCTTTCATCTAATTCTATTACTATTTCTAAACATGGTTATGTAAATGGTCAAAAAATTGTATCTACTGCTACTACTTCTCCTGGTGGGTTAGTTAATAATGGAATATATTATGTTTATGTTGTTGATGAAGATACAATTAAATTATGCAATGAATTTTATGAGGCAATAGATCTTACTCCAAAAGTAATAAACATTACAAGTTCTTATGCTGGTGAGATTTCACCTATTAATCCTAGAATAGTTTTAGAAAGAAATCAACAAGTAGATTTTGATCTGTCAGATTCTTCACTATCATTTACTGATAATGAGGTTGCGTATAGTGCATTTGATTTTGATCTTTATTCTGATATAGGACTTAAAAATTTATTTTTTAGTTCAGAAAAAACTGATGAATTTAATATTACAAAAACAGGAAGAATTGGTATAGATGCAGCTGCTGTATTAAGTATTAAAAATGTAAAAGATATTAAACAAAATTTATATTACAATTTAACTCCAATTAATGATATTCTTAATATTGATGTTAAAAAGGAGATTATTAGAGATGATGACAATAATATAAATTCCAATAGTATATCTTTTTCTCCTAATACATTAAATGGAGGTCATAGATTAGTTGGAGTTGGTAGTACAACATTCTTATTCTCAGCTCCAAAATCTCCAAAGAAACTATCATATTCTTCTTCTGATGGTGTTTTATCTTACACATCAGATAAAACACTTGCTCAAGGACCCATAGCATCTGTTAGGTTAAGATCTAAAGGAAAGCAGTATAGAACTCTTCCAGGTATTAGTACTGTTAGATCTTATGAAGGAAAAGATGCCATATTAAAACCAGAGAGTACTAGTATTGGAAGAATAACTAATGTTGATATACAAAATATAGGTTTTGATTATTCAGCAGATAAAACTTTAAGACCTCAAGCTCAAATACCACATTTATTAAAAATTGATGCTCTTGCATCTATTAAAAGTATTGGCATTTCTTCTGTTGGTAAAAATTACTTAGATTCTCCAGGTTTAATTGTTTTAGATGGATTAACTAATAAAGTATCCACTGATATTGATTTGGATTATGAATTAGGAGATGATGAAGTTACTATTTTAAAAAATAGTAAATTCTTAAATGATGTAACTCCAAAAATTATTCCTATCAGCAATTCCAATGGAATCACTATTAATAATATTGATTTTAATAGTGGAACTAAAGATGTAACAATAACTATTGGTGCTAGTTTTAGTGATGCTGCTGATTACCCATTTGAAGTGGGTAAGAAAGTAATGATTGAAGGAGTTAGTGTTGGATTGGGAAGCACTGGAAAAGGATATAATAGTGCAAACTATAATTATAGATTATTTGAAATTCTAGCAACAGATCCCAATATTGGAGGAACTTTAGGAACTGTAAGATATAATTTATCTGGAATAATTGCAGATGATGAAGTTCCTGGTGAATTTGTATCATCTAGTTCATTTGGTAAAATTGTACCAGAAGAATACTTCCCTATATTTGATGTTGAAATAGAACAAAATAAATTTGAAGTGGGAGAAACCTTAGTTTCTGGAAATAAAACAGCTGTATTACAATCTTGGAATAAATTAAATGATTATATTAAAGTTTCATCATCTTTCAATTTTGATGTAGGAGAAGCACTTTTTGGAGAGTCATCAAAAACTAAAGCTATTATCAGTGAATACACTTCATATGATACTTTATATGAAATAGGTTCTTCATCAATCATTAATGAAGGATGGAAAACAACTTCTGGATTTTTGAATAATAATGAACAAAGATTATTTGATAGTAACTATTATCAGTACTTCTCTTATTCACTCCAATCTGAAGTTCAATATGATAAGTGGGATGAAGCTGTATCAACTTTAAATCATACTGCAGGATTTAAAAAGTTTAGTGATCTTACAGTTAGATCTGAGACTAATGTTGGAGTATCTACTACTCAAGATGAAACTTCATTTGATGTTGTGACAGATTTAGTATCAGAAATGGATTTAAATACTGTATTTGATTTTGATCTAGTAAAAGAAAAAACTTTAAATATAGACTCTGAAATAGTCTCTGATGAAATAGTTTTTGATTCTAAAATCTTACAAGATTATACTGAATCCATTGGAAATAGAGTATTGACAGTTGATGATATTAGTAATGAATTTAATAATAATGCTAGAACAGATGCATTCATGTCAGTTGATAGTTTCACCTTAACTAGCGTAAGGTATAGAAAGTATATTACATTTATTAGAGATAAGAGATATACTAAAGAAAGGCAGATACTCTTAGTATCTGCTCTTCATGATGATACTGGTAATATTTTCTTAAACCAGTATGGTAGAGTTGAAACTAACACTGACCTTGGTGAGTTTGGTGGGGATTTAGGTTCCTATGATATGGATATTGCTGGTGATGATGGAAGACTACTATTCTTCCCTAAGAAGTTTAAATTTAATAATTATGATGTTTCAAATGTAGCATTCAATATTTCCGACAGTGTTGCTGGTGTAGGATCTACTGGATTGGGTGGAATTGTTAATATTGTAAGCAGTACTACAACCATACCTTTAGGAATTACTACACAACATAGTATAGTATCCTTTGCTACTACTTATAGAGGATCTAAGATCCTAGTATCATATGCTGCCAGTGATGCATCATATTGGGAGCATGATGAGATAACTTTGGTTCATGATGGTACTAATGTAGATTTAATAGAATATGGACAATTAACCACTGCAAATGTTGGTAGTGCATCTGGTGAACCTGGTCTTGGAACTTATAGTGCTTATATTGCTGGAGGTAGAGTTAATTTAGATCTTCATCCCACAGTATCTACTGCAAGTACATATGTTGCTAATACTTTGCATGTTGACTTTGGTAATGCTTCATCTGCTGGAGTTGGTACTACATCATTAAACACTTCCAATTTAGATTCTAGATATACTGCTATATCTTCTAGTGGTTCTCCATCTGCTACAACAGTAGCACAATATGAAACTGAAACATTTAATGGTGCATATTATGTTGTATGTGTAGAAGATACTACTAATAGTCATTATCAAATATCTGAAGTAATAGTAGTTGATGATGGAACTACTGCTTTCATAACAGAGTATGCTATCAACCAAACTGTCACTAACCTTGGTGATTTTGATGCTACTATTTCTGGAGACAACACTCTTTTAACATTTACTCCTATTGCTAGTGCTAATGTTCAGGTTAGGGTATTCCAAGCTGCTATGAGACTAGTTGATGAAGCAAATACTATTACTGAAATAGATTTAGAAAATGCTACTATTGATACTGGATTTGGTGCTTATACTGCAACTGAAACAGATGTTAAGAGGGCATTTGAACTTAAGCATAGACAACTACCAATCTTTAAGAGAGACTTTGTAGGAAGTGCTTCTACTACAGTAGATGTGACTCAAGACACTGTTAGAATACCTGATCATTACTTTGTTACTGGAGAACAGTTATCTTACAGATATACTGGTTCAGGAACTACCTCATCTATTGGTATTACTACTCAAACTATTACTGGATATGGTAGTACAGATAAGATGCCTTCCACAGTATTTGCTGTTAAGGTTGATGATTCTACACTTAGGCTTGCTTCTTCTGCAGAGAATGCATTAAAGACTACACCTACTTATTTGGATATCACTGCTGTTGGTGTTGGAACTTCTCATTCCTTTACTTCTACTAAGCAAAACTCAAGATGTGTATTAAGTATTGATAATGTTGTTCAGTCACCCATAGTTGCCACATCAGTAACTACTACCATTAGTGCTGATGTATCTGCTACTACAGATAAGATTAAACTGTCAGGAATAACATCTATTACTGGTGGTGATATGTTGAAGATTGGAGATGAGATTATGAAGGTGGATTCTGTTGGATTGGGTGCTACCAATGTTCTATTAGTTACTAGACCTTGGATGGGTACACAATCAACTTTACATAGTGATGGAACTTTAATTACTAAGGTAGATGGAGCATATAATATTGTAGATAGCACTGTTAACTTCTATACTGCTCCTGTTGGATTAACACCATTATCAACCACTACAAATGAACCAGATGAGAGAGACTTTGTTGGTATAGCAACTCACTCAACATTTAATGCAAGATCATTTATGAGATCTGGTATTACTGATAGTGCTGATGAACCTTATGCTGGTAATTATATCTTTGATGATATTTCTGCTAACTTTACTGGATTGACAACTCAGTTCACTCTTAAATCTGATGGTAGTAATGTGGCAGGATTCTCTACAAATAATGCTCTTATACTAGTTAATCAAATCCCTCAAGGACCACAAAGATATACTGGTAGTGTTGCTGTTCCTGGTGACTATACTCTTGTTGAAGGTGCTACAGGAATCACTAGTGTACAATTCACAGGATCTATATCTTCAGTGACTTCAGATCCTAATAGTTCTAATGTACCTCTTGGTGGTGTTATTGTTTCTGTTGGATCTACAGAAGGTTTAGGTTATCAACCATTAGTTGCTGCAGGTGGTACTGCTGTTGTTTCTGGATTGGGTACTATTAGTTCTGTAAGCATAGGAAACAGTGGATCTGGATATAGAACTGGTATTCAGACAATTGTTAATGTAGGAGTTCAGACTCTAAGCACAGGAGCACCTAATATTGAATTTATTGGTACTGCTGCCATTAGTGGAGGTAACATTGTGAGTGTTGCTATAACCAATCCTGGTACTGGTTATACATCAACTAATCCCCCATTGGTTGTTATAGATGAACCACTATCTTATAGCAATATGCCCTTATTCTACTCTTCAAATCAGTCTGGAGTGGGATCAGAAGCAAGAGCTAATGTAGTTGTTGGTTTGGGTGGTAGTGTTATTGATTTTGAAATTACCAATCAAGGATATGGATATGGAGAAACTCAAAAGTTAACTATAGGTGTTGGTGGTACTGTAGGTATTCCAACTGCTGGTGCTGATGAGTTTAGAGAATTTCAACTCACAGTCAATGAAACTATAAGTGATAGTTTTGCTGGTTGGACTGTTGGAGATTTCCAAGTTCTAGATCCTTTAGATTCCTTATTTGATGGCAAGACAATTTCATTTGCATTAAATCTAGATGGAGTTCAACAATCTATTCAATCAAAACCAGGATCTAATATTGATGTTGAAGTTGCATTATTAGTGTTTATTAATGATATACTTCAAGTTCCTAGTGAGGGATATGAATTTAAAGGAGGTAGTTATATTACATTTAAGGAAGCACCAAAATCTGGAGATACATCTAAAATAATTTTCTATAGAGGAACTGGATCTGTAGATGTTACTAATGTTGATATTCTAGAAACAGTTAAGAAAGGTGACATACTTAAAATTTATGATCAAAATATAGATCTAGAAGAAAATGAAAGAACAGTAAGTAGTATTAATTCAGCAGATAGTGTAAACACAAACATTTATGCTGGACCTGGAATTACAACAAATGAAAACTTTGAAAGAGCTATTACATGGTCTAAACAAACTGAAGATAAATTTATTGATGGCAATGCAGTAACTAAGGATAGACCACATTATGAACCATTAATATATCCTAATACTAATATCATACAATCTGTTGGTGTTGGATCTACTGTTATTTTTGTTTCTAATGTAAGAACTTTCTTTGATAGCACAAAAGAAAATTACTCTGGACAGAGTGATATTAGAATCATTTCTCAGGATAGTGTAGTGGGAGCATCTGCTACTGCTAATGTTTCTGCTGCTGGAACTGTAACTTCATTTAATATTACCAATCCTGGTGTTGGATATACCATAGCACCCACAGTGTCTATTACTACTCCTGTAGGATATACTACTTCTCAAAGTGCTAGAGCAACTGCTACTATAAGTGGTGTAGGGACTGTGAATGCTATTACAGTTTCTTATGGAGGAACAACCACTGGTTTTGCTTATACTAACACTGCTGCTCCTTCAGTTCTTATAGCAGAACCTAAGTTGGTAACTTCTATTGAAACTATTGAAAATGTATCATACTCTGGTGATTTTGGAATCATATCTGGAATATCTACAACATCTGTTGGTGTAGCATCTACTGCTATTGTATTTGATTTACTTCTTCCAAAAGAATCATTATTTAGAGATGCTTCTATTGTAGGAAGTGCATTAACTGTAAGTGGAATTTCAACTGGATATTACTTCACAGTCTTTAATTCTAATGTAGGATCTTCAGTGACTTCTCTATATCAAGATGGAACTGTAGTTGGTATTGGAACTTCCTTCCTAGATAATGTATATGAAGTTGCTCAAGTTTCTATTGCTCAAACTATGGGTATAGGAATTGGATTAACTTATGTTGCTCAAGTCACAGTCAGTGTTCAAGATTATAATGGATTGACTGGACTAGGACATAGTGAGTTCTTTGGTGAATATAGTTGGGGAAGAATTGCTACTCAACCTAGAGGATCAGCAAGAGTATTTACATCTTATGCTGGCAATTCTACTGGATTAAGTGGTATATCTAGTTCTCCAATAATTGAAAGAGTGAATCCTTTAAGATACGTAAATTATAACACATAAATAACTAAAAAAATAGTAAAAATGTCAGCCATTATAACTGATCAACTTAGAATATTGAATGCTGAGAATTTTGTCTCTGCAGCAACTTCTACTGTCAATTCATATTATTCTTTTGTTGGTTTACCTAATGCTACTAATTATTCTTCCACTTGGGATGCTAATCCACCTGCACCTAAGGATAGTTTTGATCAAGAGGATGATTATTGGGATACTATGATTGCTTTGAAGAAGATTACATCTTCTGATGTTCGTAGAATGATTAATAAGTATACTTGGACATCAGGTATAACTTATGACATGTATCGTGGTGACATAAGTAGAACAAATACAGCTAAACCATCTGGTGCAACTAATTTATATTCATCTAAGTATTTTGTAGTAAATGAAGATTTTAAAGTTTATATTTGTCTACAAAATGGAACAGATCCTGAAAACGTATCAGGTAGACCTTCTCTAGATCAACCAACATTCACTGATCTTGAACCAAAAAATGCAGGTAATAGTGGTGATGGGTATATTTGGAAATATCTCTATACTATTAAACCAAGTGATATTACTAAATTTGATTCTACTAATTTTATGCCTGTCCCTGGTGATTGGGCAACAGGAACAGAGAATGCTGCTGTAAGAGATAATGCCTCCACTAGTGGTCAATTAAAAATCATTACTATTACTAACAGGGGAGCTGGAATAGGAACTGCTAATAGAACTTATACTGGTGTTCCTATTAATGGAGATGGTTCTGGAGCAGAAGCAACAATAGTTATTAATAATGATGCTAAAGTAGAATCTGTTAATATATCAAAAGGTGGATCTGGATACACATATGGTACTTTAGATTTAGAATCAGGTGGAGTTCCTACAGGCACTACAGTTCCAGTATTTAATGTTATTGTTCCACCTCAAGGGGGACATGGAGCAGATATCTATAGGGAATTAGGTGCTAGTAATGTTTTAGTTTATTCTAAGATTGAAAATGATGCACAAAACCCAGACTTTATTACAGGCAATCAAATATCTAGAATAGGAATTGTAGAAAATCCTCAAGCTTATGATTCTAGTGTTAACTTAGAATTAAGTAAAGCTAGTTCTGTATATGCATTGAAATTGATTGGAGCAGGTTATACTACTGCTACTTTTAATTTGGATGGTCAAGTAACTCAAACAGTTGGTCTTGGATCAACAGCAGTGGGTAGAGTTATCTCATATGACCAAACAACTGGAGTTTTAAAATATTGGCAAGATAAAAGTTTAGTTGGATTTAATAGTGATGGATCATCAAGAACAGATCCTACTTATGGATATTCATTACATAGATTTACAGCAAACCCAACAAGTGGTGGAAATGTAAATATTGCTAGTAATGAAAGCACTTTAGGTATAGACACTAGTTTTGGAACATCAGGCAGTCCTGGTATAAGTACAGTAATAAATAATAGAACATATTACCTTGGACAGAGTTTTAATCAAGGAGTTTCTAATCCTGAAGTTAAAAAATATTCTGGAAACATTATCTATGTTGATAACAGACCTTCTATTACTAGGTCTGCCAACCAAAGAGAAGATATCAAAGTCATTTTGCAATTCTAAAGAATCATGCCACAGGAAACCAATTTAAACGTCGCTCCTTATTTTGATGATTATAACAAGGATGGCAATTACTATAAGATTTTATTTAAGCCAGGATATCCTGTCCAAGCACGTGAGTTAACTCAAACACAATCAATACTTCAAAACCAAATTGAAAGGATGGGCAACCATACCTTTACAGAAGGAAGTTCTGTAACTGGTGGTGGGGTAAAATTTACTAACGCATATACTTCAATTAAAATACAACCATCAAACCAAGGATTTAATGTAAAAAAATATCTAATAGATCTTAATGATAGAGTTGTAGTAGGTAGTCAATCTGGATTGAAGTTGCAAATCAAAGGGTATATGTCTGACAGATATCCTGATAATTCTTATGTTGTATTTGTAAATTATTTGAATAGTGGAGCAGATAATAATCCTAGAGTTATATCTGGGGAAAGTTTATTATTAGAAGGAGATTCCTTTACTACACGTGATGGTGTAGTTTTCCAAGCAGGAGAACCTGTCGCTCAATTAGTTACTGGTGTATGTACATTTGTTGGATCAGCTGCAGTATTATCTAAGGGTGTTTATTTTGCTAGGGGTTATTTTGTTGAAGTTGATGAGCAAACAATTATATTAAGTCCTTTTGTAAATGATGTTAGCACTAGAATTGGTATTCAAGTTAATGAAGATATTATTAATTCTGATATAGATTCTTCTTTAGCAGATAATGCAGCTGGATATAGTAATTATACTGCGCCTGGTGCTGATAGATTGCGTCTAGAATTAAAACTAAAAGCACTTCCTTTATCACAGATAAAAGTTCCAAACTTCATAGAATTGATGTTAGTTAGGAATGGAACTGTTGCAGCAAGTATTAATAAAACACAATATAGTGATATAGGTCACGAATTTGCAAGGAGAACTTTTGATGAATCTGGTAATTATTATGTCAAACCATTTTCAATCACTCCAAGAAATACTTTAAATGATTTTGAAGGTAATAATGGTGTTTTTACTGAATTGCAATCAACTTATAATAATAATCAACCAAAGGAAGATTTAGGAACATATAAGGTATCACCAGGAAAAGCTTATATTGAAGGTTATGCAGTAGAAACTATAGCTCCCTCATTTTTAGACTTTGATAAAACAAGAGATACAAAACTTTTAGAAGATCAGAGTATTAAATATTTTACTGGTCCAACATTTACTTTGAATAATGTTTTAGGATCACCTCAAATAGGAGTAGGAACTGATTATACTGTTAGTTTAAGAGATACTCGTGTTGGAGTTGCATCAACTAATCCAGCAGGAAAAGAAATAGGATTGGCAAGGGTTTATGATTTTGCATTAGAATCTGGTTCTTATAATTCATCAAACCCTAAAATTAATGAGTGGGATATTGCTTTATATGATATACAAACTTATACTAATATAACTTTAAATACACCTACTACTTTATCTACTCCTACTCATATTAAAGGTAAGTCTAGTGGTGCTACTGGATATTTAAGATATGGTGTAAGTGCTGGCACTGCTGTAACTGCATATAATACAAAAGGAAAATTTATTACTGGTGAACAGTTTATATTTAATGGAGTAGAGAGTGGAAATATAGCAGCAGCTACAACTGCTCATAGTACAAGTGATATTAAATCTATTCGTGGAACTGTAAGCACAGCTAGCACCTTTAATGCTGATGTAAAACAGAGTGATTTATTCTCCATAGGTGAAGTTAATATTAGTATTGCCACTACTTCTGGTGCTTACTTGGGTATATCTACAATTACTTCTACAAACCCAAATAAATTTTTCACTGGAATTGCTACAGTTGGAAATATTGTAGAGTATAGTAATCCAGGAAAGAGCACTATTTCTTATGCAAAAGTTGAAAGTGTTTCACAAAGTTCTTTAACTATATCTGGAGTTGCTACTGTTACTGGCGTATGTGATGGAGGTTTACCTACAAGTATAATAAATCCATCTAATCTTAAAGTACTTACTTCACAATTCCAATCTTCTACAGATAATAATTTATATACAAGACTTCCAAAAACAAATGTATCTAATGTAGATTTAACAGATTCTAATATCATTATTAGAAAACAATTTGATGTAACTATTACTGATGGTTCAACTGGTGCTGTTAGTAGTGGAAGTGTAGAGGAAACTTTTTTACCTTATGATGAAGAAAGGTATGTTTTAATCAGAACAGATAATGGTCTTACTGAATCATTATCTGCAGATAAAATTAATTTCAACACTGGTTCCACTCAAATAACAGTTAATGGATTGGGTAGTAATAGTGGTGCTAAGTTAATTGCAACTTTAAGAAAAATAAATGTAAAAGAAAAAATCAAAGAAAAGCAAAGGATTAATACTGTTACAATTTCAAATTCAAAATACTCTCAATCTGGAATTGGTACAACTACATTAAATGATGGTCTTACATACTCTACAGTATATGGTACTAGGGTACAGGATGATGAAATTTCTTTAGGAGTTCCTGATGCAACTTTGATATATGGTGTTTTAGAATCTAAAGATAGTAACAATCCATTATTTCCAAAATTATCTATGATTTCCATAGATAGTGCCACTGGAAAAACTGATGATATGTTAATAGGTGAAAAATTTATAGGAAGTGATAGTAATGCTAAGGGAATTTATATAAAGAAATTTGACGATTCTACTATTTGTTATCTTGCTCTAAATGATTTTTCTCTTGTAAATAATGAAACTGTAACATTCAAAGAATCAGGTATAACAGCAACTGTTTCTTCTACTACAATTGGTGCAAATAACATAACTGATGAGTTTGAATATGATGATGGACAAAGAAGTACAATTTATGATTATGCTAGAATTATAAGAAAATCTAACTTTAAAGAACCTAATAAAAAAATAACAATAGTATTTGAATCAGCATTCTATTCTGCATCAGATACTGGAGATATAACCACTGTTAGTTCTTATGATAGTTTTAATTATAAAAATCTACCATCAGTTAATGATGATAGAGTAAGTGATATTATTGATATTAGACCAAGAGTATCTGATTTCTCTGGAACTTCTTACTCTCCATTTGAATTTTTAGGTAGAACATTTACTGGTGATGGTAATTCTGCTAAAAATATTTTAGCATCAGATGAGTCTATACTATTAGATTACTCATTCTATCTTCCTAGACTGGATAAGATTTATTTAAATAAATCTGGAACTTTCCAGATGATAAAAGGTATACCTGCAGAAACTCCTGAATGGCCTAATTCTGTAGATGGTGCTTTAGAAGTAGCTTCTATTAAATTGCCACCTTACATTTACAATATTGAAGATGTAGAAATAAGCATAGCTCAATATAAGAGATATCAAATGAGTGATATCAATAAATTAGAAAAAAGAATTGAAAGTTTAGAATTCTATACTTCTCTTTCTTTATTGGAAAGAGATACATTGAATATGCAGATTACTGATACTGATGGATTGAATAGATTTAAATCTGGATTCTTTGTTGATGATTTTTCTACTACAAATAATCAACTTAAAAAGACTATTGTAAAAAATAGTATTGATTATACTAATGGAGAATTAAGACCTTCTCATCATACTACAGAGTTAGATCTTAAATTAGATATTAATAGTTCTAATGGAATTAGACAAACTGGTAGAGTATTATCTCTAGATTATGATCACGTAGTATATACAAAACAACCCTTTGCAACTAGGACTGAAAGTGTTACTCCCTTCTTAATTAATTATTATGGAGGAAGTATTCTATTAACTCCATCATCTGATATATGGATGGATCAGGTTATATTAGAAGCTAAAAATGAAGATCTTACCACTTATACTGAAACAAGCGAACAAGTAGGTGCTGGTGGATTTGATGGTAGTACTGGATATAGTCCTGTAACATGGGATGGTTGGACTACTACGTGGACTGGTGGAGGTAGTGGAGAGAGGTTGATTGATTCATCACATTATGATCATTTTGGTGGTTGGGTAGAAGGTCAAGGACAGAGGACTAGAACAAAGTATAGAACTATTACTAAAACATTCCAAAGAGGCACTAATTCTAGTAGCACTCAACAAAGAACTGGTAGAAGATCTATACAAAGAGAAACATTTACCACTCAAAATGAAGGTGCAAAAGTAATTAATACTGATCTAGTTCCTTATATGAGATCTAGAAATATTGATTTCTCTGCTAAAGGATTAAAACCAACAACTAGTGTTTTTGCATTTTTTGATGGTGAGAATGTTAATAAATTTATAGTTCCAAAACTTCTTGAGATTAGTATGGTTACAGGAGTTTTTGAAGTAGGAGAAACTGTAATAGGAACTACTTCTGATGGTAAGGAATTAATTAGATTTAGAGTTGCTACATCTAATCATAAGTTGGGTCCATATAATGATCCTGGTGCTGTATATAACAGCAATCCATATTATCAATTTACTCCAATTTATAGAAAAGGAGTTTTAGTTGATAATATTGTACCAGAAAATACAACAGGTTCTACAAATATTACTTCTGTATCAGCTGATGTTATTGATATACCAGCTGAATATTCAACAACTTCTAATATATTAAATGTTGATACATTAAGTTTATCAGACAAATCTGAAAATACTTATTATGGATATGTTCAAAAAGGTCTTAAATTAGTAGGACAATCTTCAAGTGCTCAAGCAACAGTTGGAGATATTAATTTGAAATGTGATAATTTAGGAAGTGTTAGAGGATCTTTCTTTATACCTAATCCTAATGATATAACTACTCCTAAATTTGAAACTGGTAAAAAAGTCTTTAGACTATCTAGTAGTCCAACTAATAGTCAAAAAGCAACAAATGTTGGAACAGATGCTTCTGAGACATTTGAATCAACTGGTAGTATAGAAACTCGTCAATCAACCATTATTAGTGTTAGAAATATAATAACTCATACACAAATACAAACTGAGACTAGAACCACTGGTGGTGGAGGAGGTGGTAGTTATCAAACCATAGATACTATTACAATAGGTAGTGATAGTCAACCTATTAATGGTGGTGGTACTGGTAATGGTGGTAATACAACAGTAATTACTGGAAATGCTTGGGAAATTGGTAAAGGAACTGATACTACATTGGATTCTGGGACTAAAGTAGTAGATGTAATAGAAGATGATGAATGGCAAAATGCAGTTGCTCAAAGAGTTACTTATGTTGATGTTGATCAAATTTCTGAGCAACAATGGGTTGATGCTGGACGTGGTGAAGATGGAACCCCTGATGTAGGAGCAATAGTTACAGAGACTATTGTAGAAGTAGATGGAGAAACAGAATCAAGACTTGTAGTTGCTAATGAATATGGTAATGAAACTGCAAATACTGAAACTCAAATTGAACAGCAAAATCTAACTGTGTTTACCAGTTATGATGATATGAATGCAGCTATAGCAGCTAATGATGGAGAACTCATAACCAATTATAACTCTGATACTGAAAGTGGAACTGGAAGAGTTGTTGCTTTTGTTGAACCTGCAAAGAAAGATCCTATTGACCAAGTTTATAATGATAGATTAGGTAGAGCACCTGATGGTTCTGGTAAAGAATTTTGGAAAAAAACATTAGAAAATGATCCTGCTACTTCAGCTGCTATGGCAGTTTTAGCTAGTGATACTGCTTCTGAAGCAGATATAGCTGCAGCATCTGCAACTGTTACTGCTAAATTGAATACTCACTTTGATGCTCAACCAGAAGTTCAAGCTAGAGAAGCAGATCCTGAGAATTTTGAAGGAGTTAATAAATTCTGGGAGGGTAAAAACCACTCTTCCTTTGATAATCAGTCAGTTTTATGTGCAAATAAAACAGACCCTCTTGCTCAATCATTCTTCTCTGCAGATAAAGTAGGTATCTTTATTACTAGAGTAGATGTTTATCTTGCTACTAAAGATGATACTCTTCCTTTAATGGTTCAATTAAGAACTGTGAAAATGGGTATACCAACTGAAGAAATAATTCCTTTTGGTGAAGTTGTACTTGAACCAGAAAATGTTTTACTTTCTGATAATGCTAGTGTTGCTACTCCAGTAGTATTCCCTTCTCCAATTTTCCTACCACCAGGAGAAACTTATGCTGTTGTTCTTTTATCAGTAAGTTCTAATTATAGTGCTTGGATATCTAGAGTAGGTGAAGTTGATATACAAACTCAAAATAGACCTGAGGCTGAGCAAGTATTAGTATCTACCCAACCAACATTAGGTTCTTTATTTAAATCTCAAAATGGTTCAACTTGGAATCCAAGTCAGTGGGAAGATCTTAAGTTCACTCTCTATAGAGCAAACTTTAATAAATCTAGAGGAAATATTAATTTTACAAATCCACATCTTTTAACTTATTCTGATGATATAAGTCCGTTGGTTAAAGATTCTTTGGAAATTGATTCAAATAAAATTAGAGTTGGATTTAATACCACCATATCTGATACAGCAATAACATTAGGTAATATTGTCCAGCAACAAGGTAGTAATGCTACTGGAAGATATGTAGGATCTGCTGGTACAGCAACTGGCAATTTAACTATAACTAATCCTGGTGTTGGATATACACCTTCTGCTGCTAGTGAAACATATAATCATGTTTCTATGGTTACTCAAACTGGAAATGGTAGAAATGGTACATTAAATCTTACTATTACTAATGGAGTAGCAATAGCTGCTACTGTTGTAAATGGTGGTAGTGGTTATCAAATTGGTGATGTAGTTGGTGTTGCTACTGTAGGATTAACTTCTTTAGGAAGAAATATTCAATTCTCTATAGCATCTCTTACTGGAAATAATGAATTTGTTCTTGACAATGTTCAAGGTGAGTTTGTAACTGGTGTAGGTAAAACAATTCAATTTGTTACTGGTGCTGGTGCAACTGATCTAAATGGTCAAGCTGGCGGAAATGTATTCTTATCAGCTGCTCCAGTTACAGTAACAGATGGATTGCATATTAAGGTAAATCAAAAGAATCATGGTATGCATTCAAATCAGAATACAGTAACATTAAGTGATATTGAATCTGATATTGCACCAACTGAATTAGCAGCAGACTATGATTCAACTTCTACTGGATCTATTATAGTTGATGATGGAACAGAGTTTGCTTCATTTGAAAATGTAGGAGTTGGTTCTACTAACTTAGGTTATATTAAAGTGGGAAGTGAAATTCTTTCATATAGTGGAGTAACTAATAACACTTTAACTGGTGTTACTAGAGGAGTAGATTCTACTCAGACCTTAACTCATAGCAGTGGTGATTTTGTTCATAAGTATGAATTGGATGGTGTCTCTCTTAGGAGAATTAACACAGATCATAATACAGCAGATGCTACAGTTACAGATACCACTGGATTAGATTTTTATAATATTAAAGTTGATATGTCTACTAATGGTGTGAATAGGTCAGTAGGAACAAGTTTCCCCAAACTTTATTTTAATGATAGTAAGTCTACTGGTGGTCTTAATATTCTTTCCAGTGAAAACATCCCATTTGAAGTGGTAACACCTATTATTCAAAATATAACTCCAACTAATACTAATCTTAATGCACAAATTAGAACAGTAACAGGATCTAGTATAGATGGATCTGAATCTCCTTATCTTGATAAAGGATTTGAAGAAATTAGTTTAACTTCTAATAACTACATGTCTAGTCCTAGAATGATTGCTTCTAGAATTAATGAAACAACTTCTTTAACAACTCTTCCTGATAATAAATCATTTACATTAAATTTATCTTTTGAATCTAATACTGGTCTATTATCACCTATAGTTGATTTGGATAGAGTTGGAGTAATTCTTACATCTAATAGATTAAATAATCCTATAACCAATTACAAGACTGATAATAGGGTTAAGAGTTTAATTAATGATCCTAATGCATTTGTATATGCTTCTCAACCAGTTACATTGGAAAATGGAGCAACATCTATTAAAATTCATTTGGAAGGACATATTAATGTTACTAGTGACATTAGAGCATTCTATGCAATAGCAGAAGATCCAAATGATGAGTTTATTTACCAACCATTCCCAGGATATGATAATCTTCTACCTACAGGAGAAATTATAGATCCTTCAGATAATAGTGGATTGCCAGATAAAGCACTTCCTAAAACTGATGTTATAGCATATACTTCCAAACAAGTAGTATGGAATGATTATGAATTTAGTATTGATAATCTTCCTACATTTAGATGCTTTAGTATTAAATTAATAGGAAGTGGTACTAATCAAGCACAACCACCTAGAATGAAAAATCTAAGAGTTCTTGCTCTCGCATAATATGAATCACTCAAATGTGGAAGGACACGCTGACTTAATTCGTGATAATAGCACAGGTGCTATCTTAAATAATGATACAAGTCAGTATAATCAATACCTAACTCTTCGTGCTAAAAGACAGCAAGGAACAGATAGGATAGATAATATGGAAGATGATTTGAAATCTTTAAAAGATGATATTAATGAAATTAAAACTTTACTAAGAGCACTATCTAATGGCTAAAAACACTCTTACTTTTGATCCTAGTTCTGGTGTTGCATATGGAGTAAATCTCACCATCAACACTGGAGCAGATTTGGATGCTGACTATACTGTAGTTGGTACATCTGGGACTGCTTTTGATTTTACTGGATATAGTGGTTCTGCTCAACTTGCTAAGAGTGTAGCAATTGGTTCATCACAATATGCAATAAAAACCTTTGAAGTTGGTTTTACTAGTGCTAAAGGTGGAGAGTTTAGATTGTCATTAGGTTCTACTGCTACTAGAACTTTAAAAGAAGGAAGATATGTATATGATGTTTTAATAGGGTCTGGGTCTTCAGTTTATAGGATAGTATCTGGAGATGTGTTAGTTATAGCAGGTATCTCTTCTGCTCCTTCATAAATAACATTATACTAGTAAAGTAGATAAATGGCGCAACCAAGTACAAGAGGGGAACTTATAGATTACTGCAAAAGGCAGTTAGGTGCTCCTGTGCTAGAAATTAATGTTGCAGATGAGCAAATAGAAGATATTATAGATGATGCTGTTCAATTCTTTCAAGAAAGGCATTTTGATGGTGTTTACCAGTCTTATAGAAAATATAAAATAACTCAAGCAGATATTGATAGAGGAAAAGCAACTGGTGGAGCAGGTATAACAACCACCACAGTAGATACAACAGTTGGAGTTACTACTCAATTTACTTATACAGAAAATAGTAATTATTTACCTATTCCTCCAGAAGTTATAGGAGTTACTAAAATATTCCACTTTGATGGTAGTAATACTATTACTAATAATATGTTCAGTGTGAAGTATCAGTTATTCTTAAATGATATTTACTATTGGGGTGCTACTGAACTTCTTTCTTATGCAATGGTAAAGACATATCTAGAAGATATTAACTTCCTATTGACCACTGAGAAGCAAATAAGATTTAATAAGAGACAGGATAGATTATATCTAGATCTTGATTTTGGTAGTTTATCTGTTGATGATTATCTAGTAATAGATTGCTTTACTTTATTAGATCCTTCAACTTATCCTAGAGTATGGAATGATTCATTCTTAAAACCATATACTGTTGCTCTTATTAAGAGACAGTGGGGTCAAAATATGTCTAAATTCCAAGGAGTTAAATTGCCTGGTGGTGTAGAATTAAATGGTATGGAAATGTATGAGCAAGCAGAAAAGGAATTAGAAAGAATTAGAGAGATGATGTCTAATACTTATGAAATACCACCTCTTGACATGATAGGCTAATGGCATTAAATCCTTATTTCCTGCAAGGGTCTTCTACAGAACAGAATCTAGTCCAAAGCTTAATCAATGAACAGATTAAGATGTATGGGGTGGATGTTTATTATATCCCTAGAAGATACATGACTAAGACCACTGTAATACAGGAGGTCATAGAGTCTAAGTTTGAAGAAGCAATTCCACTAGAGGCATATGTAGATACCTTTGATGGTTATGAGGGACAAGGTTCTCTCCTATCAAAGTTTGGTGTTCAGGCACTAGATGATTTAACTCTTGTAATATCAAGAGATAGGTTTGAGAATTATATTACGCCACTTATTAAGAATATACCAAATATAGAATTAGCAACTAGACCTAAGGAAGGAGATCTCATATACTTTCCATTAGGAGATAGGTTATTTGAGATTAAGTTTGTAGAACATGAGAAACCATTCTATCAATTAAAAGAGAGATATGTTTATGAACTCAGATGTGAGCTTTACAGATATGAGGATGCTGTTGTTGATACAGGAGTGGGTGACATTGATGATAACCTAGAGAAAGCAGGTTACATTGAAACACTTACTCTAGTGTCATCAGGAACCACTGCAGTTCTTACTACAGGAATAGTAGATGGTGCATTAAGTAAGGTTATTATTTCTAATACAGGAAATGAATATACCAGTCTTCCAAGGGTTGCTATTTCATCTGCTCCTTCTGCAGGTTTAACTGCTGTAGGTATAGCATCTATGAGAGATGATATAGTAGATTATGATGGAGAGACATCTTATAGGATACGTAGAGTAGATCTTATCAATCCAGGTTATGGATATACTATAGGTCAAGAACCAGAGATCTACACAGTTGGTGGTGAAGGTGCAGGATTTGCTGCTACTGCCACTGTATCTGATGGATCTATTGGAATAGTCACAATTACCTCAGGAGGTACTGGATACTCTACAGTCCCATTAATATCCTTTACAGCAGCACCTGAAGGGGGTACAACAGCATCTGCCTTAGCATACATCAATAGTGTAGGTATTGTTACTCAAATTGGTATTACTGATGCTGGTTCTGGATATACTACCCCTCCAACCATTACAGTTACTGCACCTTACATGGGTGGTTCTGGTAACTATGTCTTTAATGAAGTAGTAACTGGTGCTGCAACTAGTTCTACTGGTAGGGTTAAATCTTGGGATGCTTCTACTATGGAACTTAAGATTTCTATCATCAGTGGAGCGTTCAATGATGGTGAGGTTATTACAGGTGGCACATCTGGTGCTGAGTATGAATATCAGAAGGTTTCTGAGTCTAATACAGATGATGGATTTGCTGAAAATACTACTATTGAAACTGAAGCTGATTCTATTATAGACTTTACAGAGACTAACCCATTTGGGATGCCCTAAATAATACACTAGGATTGTAACAATGTTTGAATATTTTTATCACGAAATAATGAGGAGGACCATTATATCCTTTGGTTCTATCTTCAATAATATTAATATAAACCACGATAATAGTGATGGTTCAGTTGTAAGTACGACTAAGGTTCCTCTTGCTTATGGTCCTACTCAAAAGTTCTTAGCTAGATTGGAGCAAGTACCTGATCTAAACAAACCAGTTCAGATTACATTACCAAGAATGTCTTTTGAACTTAATGGTCTTAGTTATGATCCTGCAAGAAAATCTACAACTACACAAACATTTTTAAAGGGAGTTAAAGGAGATAAAAAAACTTTAGCAAAAACATATCTTCCAGTACCATATAACTTAGATTTTGAACTTAGTATATTTACTAAGTTAAATGATGATATGCTTCAAATAGTAGAGCAGATCCTCCCATACTTTCAACCTGCCTATACTGTAACAGTAGACCTAGTTGATACTATTGGAGAGAAAAGAGATATTCCTATTGTCTTAAATTCCATCACTACTAGTGATGATTATGAAAGTGACTTTTCTACTAGGAGAGCACTTATCTATACTATGAGATTTACTGCTAAGACTTACATGTTTGGTCCTGTCAATACAGACATTGCCAAGGATGTTATCAAGAAGGCATCTATTGGATATGTTGCTGGTGGTAAAACATCTACTCCAACTAGGGAAGTTACTTACAGTGTTGTACCTAGAGCAACCAAGGCATATGGTGATACAGTTACTACTAACTTGAGTGAAAATATAGATGATAGTATTGCTATTATTAATGTAACCAGTGCTAGTGGTATAGAAGCAACTAATTACATCTACATAGATCAGGAGGAAATGTATGTTGAATCCATTTCTGGAACAGCACTAACTGTTAGAAGAGGTCAAGACAATACTGCTGCTACAGACCATGTAAATGGTGCAGAAGTTAAAGTCATCACAACTACAGATAATGCTGCTATAGAATTTGGAGATGACTTTGGTTTTGATGGAACTATCTAATGACTAAAAAATTTGATGAATTAAATGATGCTTTTAACGTTTCTGGAGAAATAGTCTCCACTGAATCAACTGAAGTGGGAATAACTAAACCTGAGAAACATGAAAGAAGTGATATTGAAAGAGACTATGATTATACCAGAGGAAATCTTTATAGTATTATAGAGAAAGGGCAAGAAGCAATTGATGGTATTCTTGAACTTGCTCAAGAGAGTGAGATGCCAAGAGCATATGAAGTTGCTGGTCAGTTGATTAAGAGTGTATCTGATGCTACTGATAAGTTGATGGATTTGCAGAAGAAGCTAAAAGATGTAGAAGAAGAGAAGGCATCTAAAGGTCCTAATACAGTTAATAATTCACTTTTTGTTGGTTCTACAGCAGAGTTAGCAAAGATGCTCAAGTCTGTTAATCTTGAAGATAATAAATAAAACATAGGGAGAGAAATCCCAAAGTACTAGAATACTCATAACATGTCTGACGACTATAAAAATTTGCCATCGATTGACGACTTTGCAGAAAGTTCTGAAGAACTTCCGTCAATTACAGAACTACTAGAAGAAGAAGATTTACCATCAGTAGAAGGTTA